>Ga0233449_1001092_pt1 | contig 26691 bp, 26 predicted proteins | sample SI_124_October20_FD_183012 | JGI IMG/M metagenome (GOLD analysis project Ga0233449, IMG submission 183012) | Seawater microbial communities from Saanich Inlet, British Columbia, Canada - SI_124_October2016_200_MG | ecosystem: Environmental > Aquatic > Marine > Inlet | place: Canada: British... | reverse complement strand
CCTGCATCACCAGGCTTTTACAACCATCCCCAATCAATAGATGACTTGATTGATTTTGTTGTCGCAAGAATTCTTGACCAATTGGGACTAACACATGATATCGGTAAGCGTTGGACTGGGGAAGAAATCCAATAATTCCAATCATGATACCATGTAGTTCATCAAGGTCGGGCGATTAGCCCCTATTGGTGCTCTAATGTCCGAGGCAGATTATTCTTTAATGAAAGTCTCCGAATTGAAGGATTTGTGCAAGTCAAATTCATTGCAAGTTTCTGGAAAAAAGGCTGAATTAATTGAGCGCCTAACAACTCATTTCACAGTCATAGAAGCAATACTGGAACATGAGAAGTCACCCAATAATTTCATTGAATTAGATGGTGGAGCCGAATTTTCAAGTAGTTCTTCGACATTTCAAAGAATGTTCGCAGAAAAAGCCGGACCGCACACTGTGAAAATTATTGCGGCCTTTGCGCTTTCACTGCTGATGATTTCCGCGGTGTTTGTTATTCAACCTGCATGGCTTGGTTTTGGACATGATCTTGAATTTGAATTAATTGAATTTGATGAATCAATGGCAAGGCAGTATGCTCAGGACCTTGTTGATCTCGGCCATCCGGATTGGGAAGGTAGAATGAGTGGAACTGATGAAGAAGCTGCTGCTGCACAAATGATAGAAGAGCATTTCAAATCACTTGGAATGACTACTACTCTCCATTCTTATGAAGTTGAAATGCACCATGTAAATGCAGAACCGAGTGTTCAAGTTTGTACTCCAGGCAACAACTTCCTCGCCCAACCTTGCTCTCCACTCGATTTTGGAAGCGTAGCATATACCTTTGAGCATCGAATTGACTATGTCATTCAAGGATTTAGCGGCCGGAGTTTCATACAATTCGGTGATAATGCCCCAGTTGTTGATTTAGGAAATGGTTCTGAAGATTCACTCTGGCAAGAAGCAAATGGAAAGATTGGATATGTTAGAGGCGGTGGCTCAATTACTGGTAATACAGCATTGATGAGTAAGGCAGCAGAAAATAACTTAGTCTCATTGATTAGAGTAAACAAGGATTACAATTGTGGCAAGGTCGAGGCTACAGATTGCGTACCAATATTCAAGGGAACCTCTATAGAAGCAATTACGGAAGCGAATGGTGGTAGCGTACCTACTGAATTATCATTCATCGCAATGTCAAAAGATGCTGGTGAAATATTAGAAGCAGCAGTAATCAATGGTTCGGGAACAATCTCATTGGACATAGATGTCACCAATGATGGCACTCGAACAATTTACGTGCCTTGTGGAGAGTTCAAAGGAAAATCATCAGAGGTAGTTATCGCTGGCGCCCATCATGATACTGTTTACAGTGGACCTGGTGCGATTGATGACACATCTGGTTCTGCCAGTATTATGGAGATGGCGAGACAAATTTCCAAAGTGGTCAACGAATCCGGAACACCTGATAGGACAATTAGATTCTGCACATGGGGTGGAGAAGAAGAAGGCCTTTACGGAAGTAGAGCCTATGTTAATGAGATGAAGAATGATTTGAAGAAAGACTTACGTCTCTACATTAACTTGGATATGAACCATGTTGATGCTGATTTTTCTAATCGTGGAAACTCATTAACATTATTCACAAATAATGTTGACGATTATTTGAATGTTGAACAAATAAAAAATAGATATGTGAAAGAAAATCCAGATGTTGCAGGCAAGTACGACATCCGTATGTCGGTATTAACTGGCGAAAAGGGTGCAAAAGATGGAATGCCTTACAATTCCGACCATGGCCCATTTGTCTATGACTTGGGCAGTGGTTCAAACGGAAGAGCTGTCGTTTGCTATGGTAGTGGAAGTTGGGAATATCACACATACAAAGACAATATGGAACGCTTCAATGAAGAATCATTAGGTGTTTCTGTTACAATCTATGGTACATATTTGAGCGCATTGGCATATGATATTGAATCTTGACAATCAAAAGAGTTCAAGAATAGAATACCATAGCAGTTTCATGGTCGCACCAAGCGCATGGGCAAGTCATATTTTGGTTGAATCCAAATCTGAAGCAATACAGATTAAAGATAAGGTTTCAAAATTAAAGGATTTCCAAAAGTTGGCAAGGAAAAAGAGTTCGTGCCCATCTTCCCAAAAAGGCGGAGATTTGGGTTGGTTTAGAAAGGGTAACATGGTCAAAGAGTTTGAATTAGCAGTATGGGATACGCCACTGAAAACTGTTTCACAACCTGTGAAAACTCAGTTCGGATACCATTTAATTTGGGTTCATGAAAGAGAATCTACTGAATAAGGTGATCTTAGATGATTGTCACAGTTGCCTTAGAGAACTATACTGTCATGGCCAAGCATGGATATTATGACTTTGAACATGAGACTGAGCAGCCTTTTGTGTTCAGTGTATGGGCAACCATAATGGAGCACAGAATAGCAGGTAAGTTGACAAATACATTGAACTATGCGGATATCCAAATCGCAATTGATGCTGAAATAATTGATGTCGATACACCGATTGGATTAATGGAAACAATGGCAGAGAGAATCATTTCAAATCTTTCCAATAATGATATGGTTTCTAAATTAAAGATACGAATAGAGAAACCACAAGCGCCATTGCCTCATCCTGGCGGCTTACCGCTTATCGAAATGGAATGGTTTCGCCCGCAATAATTCGCTCCAATAACTAGTGTTAATTGCATTTTTTCGCATAAGCATTGAAGGACTTCACAACAAGGGCGATGTAATGTCCGATACTCCCGCCCGTGTATTTGTTCCAACTGCGGTTGAGGCAAATGGTAAGGCAATAGGAATGGGTTGCTTCAGTACAGAAGAGACTGCTTGGCAGGTATTACGTTCATTTCTAAAGAAAAGCGACATCATGGAACTAGCCTCTGCAAGTGTTGTTATTTGGGAAATTGATATCGTAGGAGATGATGCAATGACTGTTCTTTCATCTATTGAATGCAAACCTTGCCCAGTATGCAAGCGGAATTCTTTCTGGGTTGATTTAAATCAATATAGTGCCTTATGCTATGGACCATCTTGTGCCGCATGGGTTGAAGAAAGCACAGTTACGCCAGGAATTATTGATTGTGGATGGCCCGCAATACAATTCCTAAAGCAAGCCGGTTCGATAAAAGAAGCATTCCAAGAATTATACAAATTAGGAGACCGCCTAACAGCTGCTGGACAAACTGAACAAGTCGCTGGTACTGCTGAAGGGTTGCTTGGAGAATTCCAAAATTCTTAACAAATCAATTCAGCAATAAAGATAAGGGTCGTATTAAGAAACTAGAGGCGAATATTCCGAAGAAGATAAACATCCAAATTCTGACTTGTTTCTGACTTCTATCGTTCTTTACATTCTTGGCAATACACTCTTCTTTCTTGCAAACCCTTGGTTCTGACTTTGCTGAAATTGCTTCTTGGCAAATCTTACAATGCTTATGTGGCAAGACTTTATTGCTATTTCTTGATCTATTTGTTTTACTTGCTGAATCCGACATATGTTCACCTCATGAATTGATTAGGGTGCCATCAAAAGGCTGCCCATCTAATGCTTGTTCCAATATTGAAATTTGACGCCCATCCAATACCGCTAGGTCAATACAGGCATCTTTTGCCCAACCAACTGCTACTGGGTCAATTACCGCTGATGTACCTGGTGCTAGTGGCTCACCGATACCTGTAATCTCTGCCAATTGGTCAATTGTCAAATTGGTAAGCGATTGAGCATCATCAAATTGACGTGGGTCTTTATCGTAAACATGACTGACATTGGTTGCAATAATACAGGTTCTAGCACCCGCATCTCTTGCTAATGCAACCGCTACTGCATCTGTTGTGTGGCCAGGGGTTGTACCGCCCATTACAACAAAGTTGTATTGTTCTAACAATTCTGCTGATTGAGAAGTAGTATGCGGAATTTCGGGCGCGACATTGCACCCAATATCAAGCAAAATTTGTTGGATGACTGTCGCGTTTAATCGGGTTGCTGCAATCCCAACTTGGTCCAATTTCTCACTTGAAGAAATACAATTTTTCGCCAACTCAATAGCCTCTCTTGCTGGAAGTCCTCCTCCAATGACAATTCCTATTTTTCGCTCATTACCTTCCAAATGGACTGCCAATTGCCTTAATTGGCCAAGCCATTCACTACGCTTCTCAGATTCCTCCGGACGTAGTAGACTCCCGCCTAATGCAACGATGTGACGACTTGTCATCAGTCTCGCCTCGCAGACCTATTCTTTGAGCATATCCCTTGTGACTATTGACACATAGCCGATTATCAGTATTATTAACTTGAAGCATCATCACAATTATGCCAAAATCTTACCAAATAATCTATTTCAATAACTTCAAAGTTTATTCCTTAATGGGCGAGGGTTGAAAACCCCTCGTCACTGCCGTATAAGCAGAGGCGTAGACTATGTCAGATGATGTTGAACTTGCTGCACGCCGTCTGCGTCTCAAGATGGCATTGGAAGACCTTCGTGAAATGAAGGGATTTGGTACTGAACTAGTCAGTATTATCATCCCGCCAGACCGACAAGTCTCCGATGCTCGTTCACTACTGCAAAATGAACACGGACAAGCTGCAAATATCAAATCAAAAGGGACACGTAAGAATGTTCAAGGGGCAATTGATTCCGCACTTTCTTCACTTTCAAAAATAAAAAATGCAGGAGAAAATGGAATCGCATTATTCGTCGGTTCAATCATAGTAGGAAATAATCGAAATCGTATGATAAATGTCTTGGTTGAAGACCCCCCTCAGCCCCTATTGTCATTCCGATACAGATGCGATTCAACATTTGAGTTAACTCAACTAGAAGATATGCTCATCGATAAAAAATCATATGGATTATTCGTAATTGATAGGTCAGAAGCAGCCTTTGGAATTGCTACTGGAAAAAGAATTCATGTTCAAGAGCATTTAGTTTCCAACATTATGGGCAAGCACCGACAAGGTGGTCAATCTGCACAACGTTTCGAAAGACTAATCGAAGAAGCAGCACATAATTTCTTCAAACGCGCTACTGAACATGCATGTGATTATTGGCTGCCAAATTTGGAAAATATTCAAGCGATAATTATTGGAGGACCTGGTGCTACTAAGGATTTCGTGGTCAAGAATGATTACTTCCACCACGAAATCGCAAAAAAAATTGCCAAGACAACCTTTGACGTAGGCTATTCTAACGAAAGTGGAGTACGTGAACTGGTTGGCAATGCTGGACAGATGATGGGCGAAATAGAATTAGATGCTGAGAGGAAAATAATGGATGCATTCCTTTCTGAATTAATCAAAAACCATCCAAAGGCAACATATGGTGAAAAGATGGTCATTCAAGCACTTGATCAAGGTGCTGTCCAAAAATTACTCATTTCTGAATCACTGAGAAAGAATGTTGTCACATTGCAATGCAACTCATGTAATAACGAGTGGAAGATTACAATTGGCCGTATGGAAGCAATACCTAATTGTCCTTCATGTGATGGTTCAGGGGAAAAGGCCAAAGAAATTGAAAATATTTCTCTAATTGATGAACTTAGTACAATGGCTGCAAAATCAAACAGTGAAATTGTCTATATATCAACGGACACAGAAGAAGGCTCTCAACTAATGCTCGGCTTTGGCGGCCTTGCAGCAATATTGCGTTATCCTATTATGTGAGGTGAATTAAGTGAAACTTCTAAGAGATGAGGTAGAGGAACTGATAGGGCAGGCACTTGCCAAATCGGGAATCACTGGTGACAATTGGCGCAATATGCTAGCACCAAGCCGTGATACCTCTCAAGGAGACCTGTCTCTACCTTGTTTTCCATTAGCAAAACAATTATCAAAAAATCCTATTGAATTGGCACAAACAATTGCCGATGAAATTTCTTCTCATCCAGCAATTGGCCAAGTATTGGCAGTCGGAGGTTATCTCAATATCAAAGCCGACATGAACTGGTTAGCACAGCAGGTTCTATCTGGAAAGGTGCGCGTCGGCGATCCTTTTGGTTCTTTGAGCAGCACTGGAAGAAAAGTTCTCATCGAGCATACATCTGCAAACCCAAATGGGCCATTCCACGTTGGTAGAGCAAGAAACGCAATTCTTGGTGATTCACTGGTGCGTCTTCATCGTTTATTCGGAAACGAAGTCAGAGCCGAATACTATGTTGATGACATGGGCAAGCAAGTTGCCGTACTAGCATGGGCGCTTGCAAATCTAAGTGAACAGCAAGTAGAGGAAACACTAGTAGGAAGAGATGGAGTAAACCCTCGCTGGTCAGGTAAGGCAGACCATGAAACCGTTCGATGGTATCAGGCTGCGCAAAAGATTCGTGGAGAAGAAGATGCTCAAGCTATTGAGGAAGAAATCGGAAGATTAGTTCACGCCAGTGAACATGGTGATCAAGAAGTCCTACAACAATTTGAAGCAGCATATCAGCCTGTTTTGGATGGTATGTTAACCACTCTAAGCCGTCTTGGAATTGATTTTGATACCTTTACCAAAGAGTCAGAATTTGTCATCAATGGTGATGTTGCTAAACTGATGCAACGGTTGAGTGAAATGGAAATCTATGGAGAAGCGGATAACGGAGCAGGTTACCTAGATTTAGGACAGCGCGGCCTAAAGGGGAAAACTGAATTCTTCTTTAGAAGAGGAGATGGCTCCTCACTCTATGCGACAAGAGATATCGCATATCACATGTGGAAATGGCAGCAAAGTGATGAACTGATAAATGTCCTGGGCGAAGACCACAAATTACAGGGAAAGCAAGTTGGAATGACCTTGCAAGAATTAGGTCAAAAGGTCCCAGAGATAATGTTCTATAGTTTTATTAAATTACCTGAAGGTAAAATGTCTACCCGTAAAGGAAACGTCGTTTTCATGGATGATTTGCTTGAGGAAGCTCAAGCCCAAGCCGCATCGGTAGTTAGAGAATTACGCCCTGATTATCAAGAACAACAAGTACTGGAAATCGCTGAAGCAGTTGGTGTTTCAGCGGTTCGCTTCAACATTGTTAAAGTCAGCCCAGACAAAGGATTCACATTCCGCTGGGAAGAAGCATTGGCCTTTGAAGCAGGCTCTGCTCCTTTCATCATGTATAGCCACACAAGAGCGCATTCGGTGATGAAACGCTGTATTGAAGCGGGCGCAGATATTGATTCAATATTAGCAGAAGAGATTGATTACTCAAATCAAGAAATGCCAAATGGACTGGTTGAACTTCTTAGAACAATTGCAAGACATAACGATGTTCTTGGAAAAGCAGTAAATCTAAGAAAACCACATCTATTCGCAACGCAATTACTTGATTTGGCAAATGCATACAATGGATTTTATCGAGATTGTCATATTTTGGTTGAAGGAGTTCCAAACCCATTCTACCTACAGGTTTCAGAAACTGCAAGAAACTTATTGAGAACAGGTATGCAGGGTATTGGAATTATCCCACTTGAACAAATGTGATTCATTCACGACGATTCCAATCTCTTGTCTTCTTGTAAATTGGCTCTTCAATATCGTGATCTCTACGATACCATCCTTCAGGCAGACTCAATGGGTCAATATCACGAACTGACTTGACTCGGTTGACGATTTCTAAACGCATTGCATCCATACCAACAAATTCTGTTGCAGACATTGTTGGTCGCCCATGGTGGTCATAAAGAAGAGGTAAATGTGGGTCTCCTTCACTTCCTTCATCATGCCATTGTTTCTCTGCAGCAATTACTTCGTCCCACATTTCCGGTTGTGGTTCTAATAAATCCGCTTTGGAAGTTACAACAAGTAATTCGGTTTCAGGTAATAGCCCCTTTATTTCTTCAAGAAGGTTCGTCTGTTCTTCAAGCGGAGTTCCACAATGTTCACTTTCGTCCATCAAAAATAGAACTAATGACCCTGTATTTTCCAATGCTGCTATCGCTTGCATTTCTATTGCATTTCTCTTAATCATTGGCCTATCAAGAAGACCTGGAGTATCGACTAGTTGATGCTGAAGTCTGCGGTGAAAGAAATGTCCAACGTGGATTTGTTTGGTGGTAAAAGGATAATGATTGACTTCCATATTACCCGAACTCAGTGCTGAAATAAAGGCTGATTTTCCGACATTCGGGGCTCCACAGACAACAATACAAGGTAAATCTGTTGAGATTGTAGGCAACTTTTTCAGAGTCTCTCTCGCCTCACTAAGCCAAAGTAAAGAAGGACCTACTTGGCGTAGGATTGAACTGATTCTTCCATATGCTTCCTTTCTTGCATCGTGCATCAATTCAGTTCTCCCAGTACGGACAATTTTCTTGGAGTTCTGTGCTGCGATGGAATTTACTCTTTTTGCACCCCATTGTAACATTGAGAGGTTATGGCGATAATCATCACATCCTACACAGGCATCTATCATCGCTACATCAAATTGTGGTGATTGGTCAAGGCTAGGCCAAGAATTAACTAAATCTGTAAATTGATTGAAGATTACATCTGCCGCAGTTTGAACCATTCGATTCATTTGCTTTCTTACTCTAAAAACTCTATCAGAATCATCAACACGATCTGCTGCTTTACGAGCACGGGAGAAGGCTTTGTCAAGAACTTCGTCCTCCAAAAGAACTGTTGGTAAAGTTCGCCATGAGACCTTCAAGCCTATTCCTCCAGTTCATGCCGGTAGCCCACCCTTGATGAAGGCACTCCCCCAATTATGCAACAAATAGTGAAGATTTTACGGTCAATGAATAGCCATAAATCCACTTTTTGGCAATATGTTATCATCGTTGCAAGTGCGAGCGTTCAAGTAGCGTCGCCTAATCAACTACAACATGGCGAAGAAGAAGAACAGCATTGACTTACCCGATTGGGCGAAAACATTGTGGGAAGGAATGGGCTCTCCAGACCTTGAATCCAATGTAGGAATACACAACGGTGACCTATTAGAAAGACGTCATGGCCTTCGTCGCGATGACCTTGTAGAAATTTTGATGGATGCTAGAGCGCTTGCCGATGGCGCTGATGGATGGATTAGAGGAAGATTGTTATCAAGCGGAAAATCAAGCATTGAATTACTCGCAGAAGATGGCAAAAACCATTACATCTCAAGAGATGTTATCGTTCAAGTCATTTTGATAGCTCATACTCGTCCAGCATATATCGATGATTCTGAATTACTAGCATTTGAAAGAGACGATATGAAACGCCGAAGTAGTCTACACGAAAAGGTGGAGAAGCAAAAAAGCGGCAATGATGACGCTCATCTTTGGGGATGATTTTCAATGCCTGAGGGCGATATTGGATATTCGCGTCATGTATTTGTTTGTGGACATCAAAGACCAGAGGGGGCAGCCAAGTCAAATTGTTTTGACAGAGGCAGTCTAAATTATATGAAAACTCTAAAATCTGCTGCGATTAAAGCAGGACTGGCAGATGTTCGCGTTCAAAAATCAGGCTGCCTTGATTATTGCGCTCAAGGAACTACTTGTGTTGTCTATCCCGAAGGTGTTTGGTACACAATTAATGATGAAAATGACATTTTGCCTATTCTCGAGCACCTAAAAACAGGAAAGATTGCTGAAAAGCAATTGCTGAAGTTAAACTAATCAAAGTTTGACCGGTCTAGTAGCACCACATGCTTGGCACTTTAGAAGAGTAGTTCTATCCTCTTTGATAAAGTGTGTATCAGGGGCAGAACATTGACTACACTTGATGTATGTATTAACATAATTAGAAATAGTTCGCTTGATTCTCTTTGGTGGGATTCTTCCCTTGAATCTAGCACGTGGTCCATCTCTTGAACCCGAAGTTCCTAATTCGTTAAGAATAAATTGGTATACATGATTTTCATCACGATCCATCATTGAAATCAATTCATTGAAATTACGCAGAATTGTGTTTGAACCTTCTATCAATATTTGAGGCGCTGGTAATTTCCAACGAGAACCTGAAGATATCTCCTCTGGTATATTTTCTCTAGCTCGGTCGAGAAGAGCCTCATATTCGAAGTCGCCCATGACCCTTCCCTGTGGCGACCTTTCTTGAAGCCTTTGTAGGCTAATAGGTCGCTTTATGCAGGTATTTTAGACAAAGGTTTGATTTGGGGGAGGCAACCCCCTTTGCTTTGATGGTATTGAGTATTGAAGAATTGCGAACCCTTGCGAGCAATTTGCGAGTTGAAGGATTAAACTCACAACAGATTGCAGATGAGTTATCATTATCACAAGATACAATCGCTTGGCTTCTTGCTGGTGAGAAAGAAAACCGACCAAATGATATTCGAATTGGATGGAGAACAATCGGTGTTAAACCAGGACGCATTGCGGCTATTGGAGCGATAATGGGAGATGTTGTTGATGAAGAAATGGGAGTGGGAGAAACTGATACCGTCGTTGGAATATCAATCAATGGAATTGCCTTCGCACATGAAGTCTCTCGGATGATAGATTCTGAAATGACTGTCTATAGAACCACTGACAGTGGTAATGGGAATGGATCACTTTCAAACAAATACGGACAGGTTTCTGGTAAAAAAGTAGCCATTATTGACGATGTTCTTTCTTCAGGCGTTACAATGTCACACACGATTAAGGCAATACGAGATTGTGGAGGCGAGGTGGGAATAGTGGTTGTATTGGTTAACAAGACTACTCGTAACGAAATTGACGGAGTACCCCTTCGTGGAATCATCAGAGCCGTTGCTGTTTGAGGTGAATTAGAGTGCACTGGGCAGATGTAGCGGCCAAATCTTTGTCGCATAGAGGTGATACTCATGTTATCTCAACTGGTATTACTCCTAGTGGAGAATTTCACATCGGCCACCTAAGAGAAATTCTTACTGGCGATATGTTGGCCAGAGCAGCGAAAGATGCTGGCCTTGATGTTGATTTCATTTTCATTGTTGATTCAGCTGACCCATTGCGTAAGGTCTACAGTTTCTTAGGCCCAGAGTTTGAACAATTCATCGGCCACCAACTCGGCGCAATACCTGCGCCGAAAGAAGGGGACAATAATCCCGATTGGCAGAGATTTAACGAGGAGGGTTGGACATATGCAGACCACTTCCTTACACCTTTTATGGACGCATTAGCGGAAATTGGAGTTCGTCCAAGAATTGTTGATAACTTACGTTCATATCAAGATGGTAAATTCGCCCAACAGGCCAAACTTGCATGTGACTCAGCAGATGACATTAGAGAAATTATTGAAAGAGTATCCAGCAGAGAATTAGCCAGTGATTGGTTTCCTTGGAGCCCACTTGATTCGAAAGGTTCCCTTGATGGAGTAAAGGTCACTGGATATGAATACCCACTAGTTTACTGGATTGATTCTCATGGAGTTGAAGGTTCTTCAGATATTACAAAGGGACAGGGAAAATTGCCTTGGAGAATCGATTGGCCAGCAAAATGGAGTTGGATTGGAGTGACTTGTGAAGCCTTTGGAAAGGACCATGGCGCAGCAGGCGGCTCATATGCCACAGGTCGTGAAATTTCCACATTGCTAGGGCATGAACCACCTCAGCCACTTACCTATGAATGGATTAGTTTGCGTGGAAAGGGAGCGATGTCTTCATCTTCTGGAAATACCATTGGGCCAATTGAAGCACTACGCTTAGTACCACCTCAAATTTTGAGACTTTTAATCGCTAATTCAAAACCAAATAAGGCAATAGATTTTGATACTGGCATGGGACTTGTTACCTTGGCAGATGAATTTGAGAGACTTTGCACTAGAGATTTTGATAGTGAAATGAGTGAAGAGGATATTAGCCGAAGAAAACTTGTTCAGATTGAAGATGCAAAGGCAGCACTTCGTCTTTCAATGGTTGAGCCTGGAGAGATTGCCAAAGCAACTTCGGTATCTTTTAGGCACTTAGCTCTATTAGCACAAACCAAATCAAGTGATGATGCCATATGGCAAAGCCTTGTTTCATCAGGAGCAATAAATGAGCCTACCAAGCAATTACAAGATCGCCTTGAACGTATGCGTTATTGGATAAGTAGTGAACACTTCCCAGAAGAGATGAGAATCAATATTTTATCAACACCAAATGAACAAGCATTGTCATCATTGGATGATGAACAGAAGGCTGTATTGAAAGGATTGACTGCAGCCTTACACAATTGCCAATGGGATTCTGAATCAATTGGAAGCGCAATACCTCAAGCAGCCAAGGATTTGGAATTCAGTCCAAGAAGTGCTTACCGTGCGGCTTATGCAGCACTAATGGGGCTTGAAAAAGGTCCAAGGTTGGCACCGATTCTAGCAGAAATGGATAAAGTTCAGATAATGAATCTATTAGATTCGTGCTGCCAACTAGTGTGAGAAGAATCAATTGAATATTGCCACACTCCCTACGGGAGTGAACAATACTACGGCTTTCCTTAAGTTGTCGCCAAATTACTTACTTTTAGTAAAAATAAGCATAACCCTTCAAATGTGGTGAAGGTTCTTGTCAACTTATGGCAGGAGTCTATTGTCCAACCTGTGAAGCAGGCGTTGAAGCAGCGGCAAGGTTCTGTTTATCCTGTGGCCATGATATGACTGGCCAAGGACCAATTACCTCAACAGGTCATGATTTGAATCAATTAAAAGATGTTATTCGTATACGTGATGACCTTTCAATGGCAGAAAAATTCGATATGATAGCCAAAGTAGAAGAAGGTGCAAACCCAATACAACTCGGTATTGCAGCACCCGCAGAAGGAGATAGTGTTGACCTCGCTGCAGCATTCGCTGATGGAGAAGCAGGTGAAATGGATTCTTCAAAGTCATTATCTGACCATCAATGGGGTCAATCGCCTGCTGCCAATGCTGCTGTTGCTGCTGTCGTCAAAAATACCAGTGGCTGGGATTTGATTCAAGCTGGAAAACTAGATTTGAAGGAAGGGATGTTCAGGGAAGCAATGGATAATGGTATGGAAGCATCCACTCATATCCACGATGTTGCTAGCGGCGAACATGAAGGAATTGACCCCGAAGCAATGCGAGCAATTCCTGTCCTCAAACCACCAAAGCGCAGTTTCTGTCCAAAATGTGGTTCTGATATTCATGCCAACACTATGCTGCAGTGGAGAAAGTGGAGAGAGTCATCAAATGATGTTGTTTCTATGCAACTAGAGGCTTCTATGGAAACTGCACTAATCCAAGTTGCATCTCATTACATTGGAACATTGCAGATACTAACCGATGAAAGAGATGATGCAATCGCACTTGCTGGCAAGAATAATCCTGCAGCAGTTGAAGAAAAATTGCGCTCTAAATTGGAAAAGGAAATCCGTAGAGAACTGGAAAAGGAAATCCGCTCCGAAATGCAGCAAGAGTTTGATGGAAGAGGGGCTGCAAGTTCATCAAAATCCGCATCAAGAGGTGCAAGCGCAGGCAAATCAGCAACATCTTCAACTGGAAAGAAACCAACAACAGGCGGTACAAAGAAAAAGACTGGTGGAGGAATGTTTGGTTCTAAGACTCCTAAGAAAACGTACGAAGGAAAGGCGGCAGAAAAGGCAGATTGGTTCCTTGCAGAAGCACTTGATACTGTATATGATCCTCATGGAACTGGAAAGGTGGTCAAGGCTGCAACGATTCTCGCTCGTTCAAGTGATGGCAATGTACGTGTTCGCGATGTCGTCAGAATCTATGATGTGGAAGGAGAAGCAGGAATTAGTGAACTAGCCTGGACAAGCCCTCTAACAAAATATATCATTGAAGCATACGATGCTTGCTGAAGTCATTAATAATGGACTTCTAAGTGCATTGGCTCAAGTTCATTCTCTAACCTTGCCTTCATTGCTGCAACTTCCATTACAGCACCACGCATTGTAGTTACGAATGGAATATTCAATTCAACTGCCAAACGACGCATCATATTTCCATCTCGAACTGCTCCCCCAGAAATCGTTGGCACATTAACAATGAAATTGACTTCACCCTTTCTCATCAAATCTAAGGAATCCGGATGCATTCTTTCTGCAATTCGATAAGAGGTAGTGACTGGAATGTTAGCCTTACGTAATACATCTGCAGTCCCTGGAGTTGCAAATATTGTGAAGTCTAAATCCAGTAAAGATTGTGCTACAGGAATAAGGTTGGCCTTGTCCTCTTCTCTAACAGTAAGATATGCCCCCCCTTCGGTAGCAACTGGAACTTCAGTTGCCAAACGGGCTTTGAGATATGCTAGATCTGCTCTGGTATCAGAACCAAATACTTCCCCAGTTGATTTCATTTCAGGACCTGGTGCTGGGTCCAATCCTCTCAGTTTAATGAATGGGAAAACTGGAGCCTTCACACAAACTTTTCCAGAGGTGCGGCGTGGTATTTCCTGCTGTGAAAGTGGTATTCCTATGGTGATTCTTGCGGCTATTCTCGCCAAAGGTAATCCACTTGATTTTGCAACGAATGGAACTGTTCTTGATGAGCGTGGATTTACTTCCAAACAGTATAGGTTGTCTCCTTGTATTGCGAATTGGATATTATAACAACCCTTAATTTTCAGATTCAATCCAATTATTTTTGTTTGTTCTTCAACTCTCTCCATCATCTCTGGAGAGATATTCTGTGTAGGGATAAAACAGGTTGAATCTCCTGAATGAATACCTGCCTCTTCTAGATGCTCCATTATTGCACCAACCAAGACCTGTTCACCATCAGCAGCAGCGTCAACATCGAGTTCAGTAGCATGACCCAGATATTCATCGATTAGCAAAGGTTTGTCTGGAGCCAAGTAAGCCTCTTCTAAGTAAGCATCAACTTGCTCGTCATTTGATAGTATCTCCATACCTCTTCCACCGAGAACGTATGATGGTCTAATCAATACTGGGAAACCTATGTTCTTGATAGCCTCGCGTACATCATCTGCTGATGTGCCGGTTTGTCCACGTGGCATGCGTATTCCATTGCGCTTAGCAAACTCCTCAAACCGTTCTCTATCACTTGCCTCATCGATAGCATCACATGAAGTCCCCATAATCTCTAACCGAAGCCCTAATGATTCCAAGTGAGGGATTCTTTGGTCCAATGGTTCGGCTAAATTGATGGCAGTCTGTCCTCCGAACTGTAGCAAGATTCCATGTGCATCCTCGCGCAATAGGATTTCAGAAACGCATTCCAATGTTAATGGATCAAAGTAAAGTCGGTCCGATGTATCAAAATCTGTGGAAACTGTTTCAGGATTATTGTTGATTAATATTGCATCATGTCCAGCCTCACGTATTGCTTTTACAGCATGGACACAGCCATAATCAAATTCAATACCCTGTCCAATCCTAATCGGCCCAGAACCTATTGCAACCAAGCGTTGTTTGGTTCTGTTTTCCAAATCTGGCAAGATATCTATTCCAGCCGCATCATTGATTTCATATGTTGAATAATAATATGGAGTCTGTGCAGCGAACTCTGCGGCGCAAGAATCAACCATTCGGTATTTTGGATGCAATCCCAAACTATGTCGACGAAGCATTACCGCATGCTCATTATGGCTACTCGATAGCGATTTAGGCCCTGCTGCAGGGAACTTTGCTAATGCATCTGCAATATGTGCATCACTAAAGCCATGGCTCTTCCAATATCTCATGTCATCAAATTGTAATTGACTTGGAGAAGATTCCGTTGCAGATATTTCTGCTTCAATTTGGGCAATATGCTCGAAACGATATAGGAACCAGCGTGTGATGCGGGTAATCTCATGTACTTTTTCAACACTCCAGCCTCTCCTAAATGCTTCAAGTAATGCCCCCATTCTGCGATCTGTTGCCACCCTACACCATTCAACCAGTGTACTATCTGGGAGTTTTTCTAAAGCCCTTGCCGCCATACCTTCTCCTTCTGATTCATCAGCCTTTGTTAGAGGTCTAGGGTAAGCATATCCCTGTTCAAGACTTGCCCAGGCCTTGAGGAAAGCTTCCTCAAAATTACGACCAATTGCCATAACTTCTCCAGTTGATTTCATGCTGGTACCGAGTGTTCTATCTGCAGTTCGGAATTTGTCAAATGGCCAGCGAGGTATTTTGACAACACAGTAGTCAAGAGTTGGTTCAAAGGCTGCAGTAGTTCCTTGTCCAGTGATTGGATTTGGTAATTCATCAAGGGTATAACCAACAGCAATTTTCGCACCCATTCTCGCAATTGGATAACCTGTTGCCTTACTGGCTAATGCGGATGAACGTGACACACGAGGATTTACTTCAATCACTCTAATCTCGCCTGTGGATTGATTGAAAGCAAATTGTACATTACAACCGCCCTTAATATTCAATGCCCGAATAAGGGCAAGTGCTTGGTCACGCAGTATTTGGTGGTCTGCATCGCTGAATGATTGAAGTGGCGCCACAACTGTTGATTCACCAGTATGAACTCCCATCGGGTCAATATTTTCCATAGTACAGACGATGATTGCATTGTCAGCCTCATCTCTCATTACTTCGTATTCCAATTCTTGCCATCCAAGAATTGATTCCTCAATCAATACCTGATTGATTCTTGAGTTCCTTAGACCTAATGTAGCAATTTCCACTAATTGGCCCATGTCCCACGCAGTTCCACCGCCAAGTCCACCAAGAGTAAATGCAGGTCTAATCAATACCGGCCAAGATGCTAGTTGATTTGCTGCTGCAATCACTTCATCCATAGAATTACAAGCGACCGCTTCACTGATTGGCAAACCTATAGAATCGCATACTTCGTTGAATAATTCTCTATCTTCAGCCTTATCAATGGCATCTAAATCGGAGCCAATCAACTCAATTCCTAGTTCTTCTAATGTTCCATTATGTGCCAATTCACTAGCGATATTTAATGCGGTTTGACCACCCATTCCTGCCAACAATGCACAAGGTTTCTCAATTTCCATTATCCTCTTTATCGTCTCTGGTAATAACGGTTCGATATAGACGACGTCAGCCATTTCGGGATCGTTTTGAATGGTTGCTGGGTTAGAATTGACCAAGATAACTTTGTAGCCATCTTCTCTTAACGCCCTTACCGCTTGGCTTCCAGAGAAATCAAACTCTGCGGCCTGTCCAATCTTTATTGGTCCACTACCCAACACAAGAATTGTTTCTAAATCATCACGTCTCGGCATTTTATTCACCTCCTAAATGTGAATCTACAATCTCTCTAAATCTTTGAAATAATGGGGCCGCATCATTTGGCCCTGGGCATGCTTCAGGATGGAACTGGACTGTAAATGACGGATGTCCGACGATATCTAATCCCTCTACTGTTCGGTCATTGGCATTGACATAACGAACTTTGACTTCGGCTCCATGCTGGTTTTCCACCAAATCTGAACAGGCACCGCTTGGATGAGCTGCTAGCATTCCAGCCTCAGGGTCTGCTACGGCGAAGCCATGATTTTGACTTGTGATAGCGACTGTTCCGTTCACTAAGTCAACTACTGGCTGATTTGCTCCTCGGTGCCCATATCTCATCTTGTATGTTTGCAAGCCTGAGGCAAGTCCCATCAATTGATGACCTAAACAAATACCCATTACTGGCATTTTATCAGACACCGCTGCAGCAAGTGTATTCTTAGCATTGTTTGCTTTTCCTTTGTGCGCAGGGTCACCAGGTCCGTTTGAACAAAACAATGCATCGACTTGATATTGCTCTTTCAATGTAGTATAATCTGTTTCGGGTGGACACCAAACCACTTCGAAATGATGGCAAAGATTTCGCAAAATATTGTATTTTATCCCACAATCTAAAGCACCAAGACGAGGCAATGGTCGATTCAATTCATCGATAGCACCTTCATTAAGAATTACTGGGGTGTCGATTGAAACTTCATTAACAAGGTCTTCTAAATCAGGAGATGTCAACTGGCTTAATCTTTCTTTCAATTGTTGTTCAGAACCTTTCGGACCGAACACACACAACACTGTTCCGAGTTCTCTAACTCTGCGAGTAATAGACCTAGTATCAATTCCTTCTATTCCAGGAACTCCATGCAACCTCATCAATTCACCGATTGTCGCAATGGAATCTCTATGGTCTGGCTGTGTCATTGCATGTCTTACTACGACTCCACGGGGCCATACTCCAGAAGATTCTGATTTCCCTTGATGAATTCCATAATTACCGATCAATGGATAAGTGAAAGTCAATACTTGACCGGCGAATGATGGGTCGGTCAATGATTCCTGATAGCCCATCATTCCGGTAGTAAAAACTAGTTCACCTTCACCATAATTTTCTGCACCGAAAAGAGTCCCTTCATAACGGCCGCCATCGGCGGTTAATAGCACACCTTCACCGTTTGCAGCAGGCGGTAATTCGTCTCCAAAAACCAGTCCGTCAGCGGCGTCAAAAAATGCAGGAGCATTGTCAACTCCACGACAACTTGAGCCGGGTGAGAAACTACCTCTCTGTGAACCGTCTCCCGACATCAACTTTGGTCGTTAACGGCGACTCATAATCATTAGGTATGGAAAACAATAGAAAACATCTATTGTTCAAATCAATAACCATCAATACAAATATGGTTTAATGTAGCGAGTAAGAAAATACTTACTCTTCTTCTTCACGGTCTAAATCAGTGACTTTCTTACCTTCAGACGATGGTTCAATTATCAAGCGGGCACCTTCAAAATTTCTTTCGCTTGCAGCCTCTCCATACCATGCATCTAGGAAAAGTGCCAAAGCAGCAACTTCTGAGTGCGGTTGATTACCAACTGCAACATTATATTGTGATAATTTGTACACATCGCTCGGCACTTTAGCACCGCCTACAATAATTGCAACGGGTCTATCTCTTCTAACTCGTGGAATCACATCCCTGAATGGCTCTCCATACATTGTTAGATGAATAGCAACTCCTGGCTCACCATCACCTGCATCATCAGAAACAAATCTACGCAACCAACTCATTGGACTCTTGATGTGTTTGCATTCCATACTGCCGCCAAACCGTGCGTTGACCGATTCAACATTATCAAACATCTTTTCATCATCATCACCTGCTAGAAGAAAACGATCTGCACCAAGTGCTCTTCCAACTAGTGCGAGGTGGGTTGTAATACGTGGGTCACGCCCTTTGCGGTAACCTAGGCGTAAAATATCGAGCCTTTCACCTGCCATGTGGCAAGCCAACAAATTGCCCTTCAAGAGGATGCCGTCACAATTATTCTGCCAATAATTCAGCAACTTCTAAATCTTCACCAGATTGTGAAGAGTTTTTTGATTCAATATCAATACCTTCTGCATCGATAAATGTTTTCAACCACATCAGTAATGCTGAATCAACAAGCATTTTTGCTCCTGCGGTAACACCTACCCAAAGTATTGCCAATCTAAGAGTTCTAAACATTCCTTCACTTAACTCAAAATCATTTGGCCACATACCGTTTATCAGTGGCTCGAAAACATATATGACACTGAAAATAAGCATGCCTCCAGAAATGAATGAAGGGGCTAGTAGTCCAAGTTCCCTGCTTAAATCTTTGAGAATTGAAGATAATAAAGCTAAACAGATTACAACAAGAGCAACATCTGAAAAATTAATTGAAAAGAACTTGGAGACTCCAACTTCTAAGTTGTCTGTTATTGAGTCAATGGCTAGCCACCAAAATACAATCATCAAAGTAACTAATCCGCCACCTAATTGACCTTTAGTTGAGATCATATCTCTTAATTCACCACGGTTAGCAGGATCAAAACGTATGGTTAATCGATTGGCTAATTCCAGATTGGATTCACTGGGGTCATCTACTTCAAGAGGGGGGGGGTTTGACGCCTCAATGTCAACAGATTGAGATTCGGCCTCTTCGGACATGCGAAGGCCTTCACTGTCACATCTTATCAAACCTGCCGCACTGGCAGTGACGATGGAGGGCGACTATAGAGTCAAAATGAATCGCCGAGATGTGATTTCTGCGGCTTTACATAGAGATGATGATGAATCTTGTATTCTAATGGGAATCCTAAATATTACACCCGATTCATTCCATGCCGCATCACGACAAACAAGCCATGAGAAAGCAATTGAGAGTGGTCTAAGGATGTGGAGTCAAGGGGCTACATGGCTTGATGTCGGTGGTGAATCAACAAGACCAAATGCAGACTTTGTTTCACAACAAGATGAATTGGATAGAGTAATCCCTGTGGTAATAGGACTAAGACAAGCAAATCCAGACGGATTGATTTCTATCGACACAAGAAGACCGGAAGTTGCACGACAAGCAATTGCTGCCGGAGCAGACATGGTCAACGATGTTTCTGGACTACGAGACCCTGAAATGGTAAATGTAGTTCTCGAAAGTGGTTGTGCTGTTTGTATTATGCATATGCAAGGAGAACCAAACAACATGCAATCAAATCCGACTTACCAGAATTGTAGCCAAGAGGTTTCAGACAATTTGAAAGAAATAGCAAATGCATTGGTCATGGCCGGCCACCCTGCACAGTTGATTTGCTTAGACCCCGGAATCGGTTTTGGAAAAACTCTACAGCATAATGTGGAATTGCTCCAACAGCATGAACTATTTCGTGGAATCAATAATTATTCAATTCTATGGGGCGTGTCAAGGAAGTCAATGATTTCCCAACTTACTGGAAAAACAAAGACCGATGACAGATTATCCGGAACTCTTGCAGTTGCTGCATTTGCCAATGAAGAAGGAATAGATATTCTACGAGTTCATGATATTGAAGAACATGTTGATTTACTCAATGTCCTCAATATTTTATGAGTTCACAACCCAAATCCGCCGAGTAGTCCTGCTGCTGCAACCCATGCTCCAGCCATGCTACCTAGATTGGTTAGCGCTGTTACCATCAAGACTCGTCCTGCTTTATTTGACCAAAACATTCCAAGATTATCTAATTTTAAGAATTCTGCTAAATCCTCTGCACTTGGTTCTGCCATCTTTAGTTGAATATAACCTGCAAACCAACCCGCTGCTAATGCTGGATTCAAGGAGGTAATCGGAGAGGCGAGTGCTGCAGTAATAATTGCAAATGGATGACCCCTAGCCAGAATACAACCTAGTGCAGCAAAAATGGCATTGGCAACAGTCCATACAGTGAAAAATTGAACAAGATCAACTTCGTCTCCGGTTGACAAATAATAGGCCATCAAGCCCATTACAAGCATTGGTATTGCCCAAGGCATTATTTTCATTGCAAGTGTTTTTTTAGGAACATTTTGCAATTCATCAATTCTCTCAGCATTACATTTATCGTTAACAAGAAAATCCTCAATCCCTGATAAATGTCCAGCACCAACTACTGCAAGCACTTTCTTGTCAGGATTTAATGCCGAAATTTTTGTTGCCAGATATTCATCTCTTTCATCGATTAGTACAGTTCCTGCACCTGGTGAAAAGCCTCTCAATTCTTCCATCAATGATGATAACAAATCACTATCGTTGAGAAGAGAATTGACATCCGGTACATCTTCATCGTCTTCATCATCTTGTGACAAGAGTGAAGTTAATATTCTATATTTTTCAATAAATCGCATATTCTTCCATGCCCTTCGTAATGTGACTTGAATATCTCTATCCACTAATGCAACTTCTAAATCAGCTGCTTTAGCCTCTTCAACTGCAGCAATTAATTCTGCACCAGGCTGTTGACCTTCATCCAAACCAAGTTTTCTTTGTTCCGCCGCCAATAGTGATTGAATTAGAACCAAAGGTGCCTTTCCTTCCTTGACCACTTTGAGTAACCCTTCCTTGTCAAGACGACGGTCACTGGTCAAAGCATCGTGTCTTGATTTACACAACTCTACTGCAACGATTTCTGGTTGATATTCTGCAATATGATGGCGTACTGCCTCCACACTTGCGGTGGCGACGTGGGCTGTTCCAAGAATCCTAAGATTCGGATTAACATCAATAAATAGCGACGCAGTCATTCAATCACCCATCTATTCAATCGAATACTTTCTCAAGTTCAATCGCCATCGCTTTTAGAGCATCTTCACTATCATTTACTACATCTCCAGATACTTCATCTAATAGCACTTCAAACGGAATTTGTCCACCTGCAAGTGCTTTGTGACCACCTGCTAAGCCATCGGGCCACTTTTCAGCCAATAGACGACCAATGTGAATATTCGGATTACTGGTTCTTGCTGAAAGAATAATTCTCCCTCTTCTTGGCCCAAATACAATGACATTATCAACATCTGCAGTTGGTAATAAGAAATCTGCGATTTGGGCCAATGCATCTCGATTAGGCATTTGACTAATTGGCGCTATCAATGTTTTTCCAACAAGAATTCTGTTATTGAGCCCTTCACTAAAAGACTCAAGAGTTTGTTGTGAACGAGGAGGCGTTTCTATAGAACGAAGTAAGTCGGAGTCAACCCATGCATTTAGCCATGAAAGAGCCCTAATATCAACCGCATTGAAATCTCTTGTAAATCCGAGTGTGTCTGTCCTAATTCCAAATGCTAAAGCAGTTGCAACTCTTTTATTCATTTCAAAATCAATGCTCATCAGCAAACTGGCAACCATTGAGGATGTTGCCGAAAACTCTGGACGTACCATTGAAATATCCGCTGCAACGCTTGTTTCAACGCTGTGGTGATCGATGATAATGTGCGGAACACAATCTTCAGGAAGGATATTATTAGCCCCAGGTCTATGGAAATCAACAGTAATTATCACATCACTTTCTCTCAATATATCTTCAACTTCCCAATCCAAAATTAGACGGCGGACCGGGATTTCAAGAAGATGTACCATTGCTCTATTTTGCTGATGCTCAATCAATCCGCCATGGTATAATTTCGCATCAAGCCCTAAAGTGTTGACTAATTCGTGAATTGCAAGACCTGCAGCAAGTGCATCTGGGTCTGGGTTATCATGGCAGAATATTGCCACTTTAGAGCCTCTTGGAACACTTGCAAGATAATGTTGAACAACTGTAGCGCCATCTTTTCGCTCCCATGCTCTTATTCTATCTTGTATTGCAGCAAATGAAACATCATCAATACTCACCAAATCAATCCCATCACCTTGTAATGGCAATGTGGTCAAGATAGGAACCTTGGGCCACATTGTATTCAAAGCCTCAATTGGATCTGAATCATTCAAAGCACTCGGGTCAAGTAATAATACTGCAGTTGGCATCCTATCGCTAAGTGGAATTGATTTCAATGAAACAGAATGTGGTAGTGCCATTATCTCGATTTTTTCAAGCGCATCTTGTTGGCTAATAGGTAATTTATCTGCCAATCCAACAACGATGCAACCCCTACTACCTTGGCACCAAGTTGCCAGACGGATTGCGAGGTTTCCCGAGCCGATTATCAAGAACATCAAATCCCTCCGATTTTTCAATTAATGTCAATGGTGTTTGAATGTTATGTAATTATATTACAAGTTATTTGCATCAAATCGTTCTGTTATTATCAAGAACTGCTTCAAAACTGAATCTTTACATTCTCGCGTTCTATGCCTTCAACAATGAACAAATCTTTCCTTTTATTACCCTTGGCTGTAGCAACTATTGAAGTTGGGAACAAGCGAATGACTTTGTTATATGATGTTGCTGAAGCATTAAAATATTCTCTGCGGTCTGCAATTTGATTCTCAATAGAAACTACTTGAACCCTCAATGCTGAAAATTCTTTAATCGCTTTTAATTCAGGATATTGCTCCATTACTGCATTGATTTTTGGCATCATGCCTGCAAGTATTGACTCCGCTTTGGCTACTCCTGCCACATTGCCACTTGATAAGCAACTAGAACCCATATTTCTTGCCTCGGCAAAATTATTCCAAATCTCAGATTCATGGCTTGCATATCCTTTGCATGTTTCAACAAGATTAGGAATCATGTCATATCTTTGCTTTAGAAGAACATCTATATTTCTCCAAGATAATTCTACATTCTCGTCTAAAACTATCAGTCTGTTCGAGGTTTGGATAAACCAAATCAAAAACAATACAAACAATACTACTGCAATGATTCCAATCACAGTCTCCATACTCATGTCCATGTTGATGACATAGTGACCCCACTTTTGAATACTCCCCAAACAATCCACAATATTGTTTTGAATCTCTCAATATCACAAAGACCGCATTCAAGCGTTAGTATCATGTGTGATAGTCCGCCCCGCGACATTATGGGACAACGCAATTCACCTGCGATTTTGTTTACTCTTCTAATGTTGAGCGCGACATTGTCTGGATGCTTTGGAAATGATGAAGTTGAACAAGTAGTGGAAGTTACTACTCCTTTGGACGGTTTATTCACAACAACATCATGGTACCATTATGCTGGAGCAGTAAATGCTAGCAATGATACAATTGGTTATGATAACCTAACAGGCAATTCAACTCCCTATCCAGCAATGGGAACTTATTATGGAATGGGTGATACTACCTTTGAGCCAACCATTGGAGTAACCTCAACTGGTGGCATACACTTCGCTTCCTATGGCGGAACTGGCTCGGGGAGCATGATATTTACATCGATGGACCAAGGACAAACTTGGAACAATATGGGACCCTTTAATCCAATAATTCCGTCCATAGGACAAGTTCCTTCTTCCAATGACCCTTACATCTATGTTGACAAATGGACTGACCGTATTGTCAAATTTGACATGCATGCATTAACTGCAATGTTTGTTGAATATTCGGATGATGACGGACAATCGTGGTCTATCCCATTTACTGCTGAAGGATATTACACACCTCAAGACCACCAATCAATCGCTTCAATGCCTGATATAGATGGAAGAGGGTTCTATGAAACAATATTCGTATTCTGTATCAATACAGGAAGTTCTGCCGCTGGACCTCAATGCTCACGTTCACTTGACGGTGGCCATACATGGGATGTTCAACGACCAGGATACCCAACAGATACTGCTCAATGCTCAGGATTACATGGGCATCTTGCCGGTTCAAATGATGGAGCAATATACAGAGGAAATCCTTCATGTGAAGGACCTGCAGTCTATCGCAGTCTAGATGGTGGTTATTCTTGGACTGAACATACTATTACAACCAGTGTACCAATGCAAGAGGGATGGCATAGTCACGAAGTTGCCGTAGCAGCAGATGAAGCTGGCAACCTATTCGCTTCATGGATAAGCATTGACGATATGCCTTGGATGGCATATTCACGTGACCAAGGAGATACATGGTCTGAGCCGATGATGGTTGCACCACCAGGAGTTAACGAAACTGGTTTCCCAACAATTTTTGCTGGTGATGAAGGCAGAGTTGTAGTCGGATATATTGGTGAAGGTGATGATCTTGGTGGATGGGGAGGATATATGTCGGTAATGACCGATGCATTTGCAGATAATCCTCTGATTACAACTGTTGCAGTTAATTTGCCAAGTGACCCACTTGACATTACAGATGATTGTGGCAATGTACGCTGTGGAGGATTTGGAGATTTCATTGATGTTGAAATCGATGATGAAGGAAGACCTTGGATTGCTTTAGCCCATAATACAAATGGTGAACTTGGAATTGTAGGAACATATGTTACAGGTCCTGCATTATTTGGAGAATTGAGGCAATTGCCTGAAATCTCTGCTGGTGGACCTAGTACGCTTTGATTGTATGGAGCAGTTACAAAGCGTTAACTGAAAGCCTGAGCAGACCGTACCCACTAAGCAAACCCTGTAGTCAGGCTATTCAGCCCCTTGACCCCGTTGCTCACAGACTGCTGCAATTACTCGCTTTCTTCATCGATTTGAGGGTCTTCAAGAGATTCTTCCTCTGTTACCGAATTCCCCTCCCCATCTTGTGTTCCGAGAGTTTGTGGGAGCGTAGCACCGAGCGTTTGTGGGAGCGTAGCAGATAGGTTTTCAGGTTTATTCACAATATGGGCCTTGAACTTCTTAACCACTTTTTCAATTTCATTAGCAATATCTGCTGTTGTTGCATGGTGCCCTTCCCATCTTGTTGTTAGATTAACAACCGCTGAAAGATCATTTAGTGGGACGAATATATCGTGGTGCCACTGAAGAAATTCTAGAAAGGGAATTATTTGTTCATGTTTAACAATTATCACATTTTGTTTTCTTGCGAAATCCTTCCATGATTGTGTATATATTTCATAATGCTCATCATTTACAGAAATTATTCCAAATGCGGTAGTAAAGGCACTACCATTCACTGTGTTCTTTCCAACATATTTTTGTCCTACATCAGTGATATTCTTTTTCGGCGCACCACCATGCTTATTGTCAATTGGAACATACAATTCACCACCTTGAGTTTTACCAATATTGTATGCAAACTCAACATTGCTGCGAGGGTTATCTGGCATTTTCAGTTTCTCAACTACAAGATTTGCATCCACATATGGTTGTAATATAGCCTTCAGCGATGCTTCTCCGCCAGCACCTAATCCTGTTGAACTCCCGAGTTTTTCTTGAATGCCTGCGATTGCGTCAAGTGGGCGCAATAAGTAAATCAAAAATCCAAATCCAATAATTAACACAATTAGGGAAACCGTAGCAAGTATTGCCACAATGAGTATGTCGTCCATATATCTCGTAAGGCGAATCAAATATTATTGTTTCTTATTATTCGGAGTTTTTTTGTGGTAGATTTTGAAATAGGTGTTCAACCCACTGATTCGTTTTGGCCATTAGTCAGGTTCTTACCGATAGTCAACTTTATATATGAAAAAGCACTACTCTTTAGTGATAAATTTGTCATTTGGCAAATGGAATGGAGAGCATAGAAACATGTCTAAAGAATCATTAAAATCAAACGA
>Ga0233449_1001082_pt1 | contig 26814 bp, 16 predicted proteins | sample SI_124_October20_FD_183012 | JGI IMG/M metagenome (GOLD analysis project Ga0233449, IMG submission 183012) | Seawater microbial communities from Saanich Inlet, British Columbia, Canada - SI_124_October2016_200_MG | ecosystem: Environmental > Aquatic > Marine > Inlet | place: Canada: British... | reverse complement strand
AAGTCTATACTAGTAGATGCTAATATCTCAGTTACAGGTGCAGTTAATTTTATTTTTGAGTCAGCACTAAGATCCAGTTGACCGTCAACAGAAGAATGTATATATAAATCAGAATCTCTAAATTGTAACTGCTTATTATTAACTACCTGTAATGATGATAAAATTCCATTTATTTTAAAAATTTCAGTATCAATATTATTAGTATTTACATAAAATGAGATATTTTTGCCAATTTCATTGTTTCTAATATATATATCATTAGAAGATTCTGTTATAGTAAATTCATTTTGAGTTCCTAATGTAAATATTCCTCCAATTGTTAGATTATCACTAATATTAACTTCTTGTGCACTTAAATCTAACTTATTATTTGAAGATGAATGTATATATAAATTAGAATCTCTAAATTGTATTTTTTTTGATGAATTCATTGATATATCATCCATATACTGAAATAATTCTTCGTCTTCCATCCATTTAAATGTACCCGTATTAGTATCACCTCTAAAGTTTAATACCGTATCGACATCATTAGTAGAACCAAAGTTAATAGTGTTAGTAGACAAGTCTATACTAGTAGATGCTAATATCTCAGTTACAGGTGCAGTTAATTTTATTTTTGAGTCAGCACTAAGATCCAGTTGACCGTCAACAGAAGAATGTATATATAAATCAGAATCTCTAAATTGTATTTTCTCTGATGAATTCATTGATATATCATCCATATACTGAAATAATTCTTCGTCTTCCATCCATTTAAATGTACCCGTATTAGTATCACCTCTAAAATTTAATACTGTATCGACATTGCTAGTAGAACCAAAATTAATAGTATTAGTAGACAAGTCTATACTAGTAGATGCTAGTATTTCAGCTATAGGTGCAGTTAATTTTACTTTTGAATCAGCACTAAGATCCAATTGACCGTCAATAGAAGAATGTATATATAAATCAGAATCTCTAAATTGTATTTTTTCTGATGAATTCATTGATATATCATCCATATACTGAAACAAATCTTCACCATCTGCCCAATTTATTTGACCTGACGAAGTCCCACCTTTATAATAAAATTGTATATCAGTATTATTTGACATTCCAAAATTTATAATATTGCTGGAAATATCACAATTACCCAAGTCATTTTGAGCAACGAGTGTACCAGATAAATCTGGAATAACCATTGTTCTATTATCAGTTGGATCTGAAATAAGGTTCAAAAATTTATTACTTGATAAATTATTAACTAGATCATTAGTTTCGTTACTAAATTTAAATGTACCTTGACAAATAATATTATCAGATCGTTCATCTCCTAATTGAACATTTCCTAAAAAAGCTGCAAGATTATTTACTGTTAGAGTATCAAGAGTAAGATCACTAATATTGTTTAAATTTTTATCGGTAATAATTATACATTCAGATTCATCACCAATGAATGGAAATAAATAAGTAGTTGCTTCTTGGTTTGAAAAATCAAATGTAACATGTTTATCGGTATCAATATTTAATATATTAAATATTAATGATTTGTTCGATTGCAATGTATTCTCAAGCGGGTTGTAAGAATTAATTAATCCCATATTAAATGTGTTAGCACTCTCGTCCCAATATAATGATACAGCACTTAAGTCTCCTCTATTAATAACAAAACCACCGTAATCATTTGGTATACCAGATGCATCATGTCCTAATTCAAATAAACTATCTTTGACATAGTAATTAGTAGTTAGAAGATGAGTATTTGATCCTTCAACTTTAAGGTTACCTTGCATTGTTAGATTACCACTATTATCAACTACAAAATTTTCACCTATAGTTCTAATTGAGTTGAAACTTGGATCTGTTAAAGAGTTTCCATTAAGAAAAATCTCACCAGATGAGTCACTAACTTCAAATAATATATTATGATTATTAGTAACTATAATTTCATATTTTGATTTAGACATTATTAAAACGTTAGAAAAAATATATCAGAAATAGCTTAAAAACTACTTGATACTATCTAATAATGTCCATTCCAAGAGTATTAGCACTCGATTTAGAATATAATATAGACGAAGCCGAACTTGAAAAAACAGTAAATTTAAATTTAAATATTAATAAAGAAAACTTTATTGAATTAAATACTAATAGAAAAGAGAACAGTCTACCAGAGATTACATTAGAAGATATTCAAAAAATAATTGTCAAAGGTAATGTCAAATATATTGATAATAATTTTGAATATATTATAGACCCAAAAGAAGATGAAAAAGAACTTTATGCATTAATAAAACCATTATTAGAAATAACAATGAGTTTTTTTAATAATAAAACAACAGAATTTATACATTTAGCACCTGATTTTAACCAACTAATGGATATAAAAAATTATGAAACAATTGTAAATAAATATTATCAACCAATTAAGAAACATAATATGACGAAAGAATTAAGCGATGAAGCAAATAACGAGATTGAATCTGGAACTAGTAAATATAGTATACTATTCAAAACTCTATTAAATGAACCATTGAAGCAATTAAGAGATATATTTTTACCATCAATAAATACATTCGATGAATCATTATTCTACCAAGAAAAAGACAGTATTGATAGTAAATCAGATAGATTTTATAAATATCTAACATATATTCCAGAAAATTATCTATGGAACATTCCTGTTTCACTGGGAAAAGAAGAAATAAATGTTAAAAATATTACTTTTAAACTACGATATTTAAGTATGGATGAGATAACCCATGGTAGCGCGAATAATAACTATGACTATCTATTAGAAGATACTAATTATTTGGATAATCTATGTAAGATAATTACAACTGAAACTATAGATATGACCCATAATAAACCATTTGAATCATCATGGTCAACCGATAATATAAAACAAACAAACAGTTTAGTCGAAACAAATGTTTTACCAAAGTTACTAACAAATGAAGACGGTGAAATTGTTATTACAAAGCCAGAAGAAGTAAAAGTAAAACTATTAAAACCATATTTGGGTATTCATCATAAATTCTTTGACCAGAAAATATTAATTGAAACTAAAGAAAATAGTATAACTGGCATGGAATAAATAATGCAAAAAGTACCTAAAATAGAGTAGTCTAACTGTTACGCAAACCTATATAAAACTATATAAATTATATAGTTTTATATACTAATTAGACAGATTTAGATAAAACTGATATAATTTATAAAGTGTATAAAAATAAAAGGTGTAAAAACATTAACCGAATATGAAAAATGAAAACAAAGTTATAATATTTAAATTTATATTATACTTATAACATGCCACGCAAAGTCGAATTAATTATAATAGATAATAATATATCATTCTGTTTTTTATTTAATATAGGAATCATAATATAATTATTACTAATAACAATATCTAAATTAATATTATTTTTTTCTAGTAATTTACTTATTTCTTTTTCTGATTTGTTTATAAAAATAAATATACAATTTTGATATGCATAATAGAATGGTACTTTTAATTTATTTAATTTATTTCTTATTCTATTTTTCTCATTCTTATAATAATTTACAGTATACTCATTCCTTGTAGTATCTTTTAATGCATATAATGATATTAGTTCTATAAAATTTGAGATAGGATAATGAAAATGTGGTTTAATATACTCATTCATCTTTGAATTAGTTATTGAAAAACTAAAATTAAGTCCTGGTAACGAATAGAACTTTGAGAAAGTATTAACACCAATAATTTTATTTTTAGAATTGATACAATATCCCATGTCAATTATAGGATTTTCATTATTAAGTAAATATGGATAAAAGTCATTATAACAGAAATCGATAACAATAATTAAATTATCAGGAATATTTTTAAGAAATTTATCAAAGTCTTTCTTAAATATTGGTGATATTAAATATATCATCCTGGTACTAGATGAAATAGAGTCAATAATTTTATTATAATCTTGAATTACATATTTGTCTTTTATTTTGTATGGAACTCTAACTATTCTTTTATTATTATTATTTGATAATGTTGTAAATACACCCCATGTATCAGATGATACTATAATATGGTGTTCATCTTTAACAAATAAGTTTATAATTTTATCAAGGAAATTAATTGTCCCTTTATGAAATAATATATTATTTGATTTAACCTTATACTTGTTTGCCAAATATTTTTGTAATTCACCTGTATAAGAAACATATTTAGTAAAGTCAGTTTTATCATTTAAAAGTGTACTTATATTTTTAGACATCCCAATACAGTTTTCTCCTAATATTTTTTTATCCTGTTTAAAAAGAGTATTAAAATCATAATCAGCTAAGTTATATTCGGTATCAAGTAAAGATACAATTGAATTATTAATTAAAGAGGATGATAATATTATTTTACCCGTTGTTTCGTTCCATTTTTTTGAGATGATATAGTTAAGACATTCGACAATTTCATTTGGATTTTTAAGCTGGTAATCTTTCAAGAATTTATTAGTTAATTTGCTTTTATAACTATCATCAATTCTTAAACATGTTATACTAATTTTTTTAGGATATAATTTTGATGAATATATTTTAGTAAACTTTTCAAGAGAGTCTTTAATAATTGTATAAGTAGATATAAAGTTATTTCCATATTGAATATTTCTAGATAATCCACTACTAATATTAATAATTGTACCACCTGTATTAATATTTTTTGAAAGCATTTTAGTTAATAAAATAGTATTTGTTAAGTTAGTATTAATTTGATAACTAATGTCTTCTTCATGTGAGCTATCATAAAAATTATTAATTAGAATATCTATTTTTTTATACTTTGATTTGATTTCATTATTAAATTTTGTAATATTATCTTTTTTGGATAAATCATAACATATATATTCAATATCCATACCTTTATTTTTATAAACTTTTACCATATTTGCAAGTTTATTACAATTTCTTCCATGAATTAGAACTTTGTATTTTTTATCTATTGATTCAACAAATGCTTTGCCAATGCCTGAGGTAGTCCCTGTTATTAATATAATTGGTTTATTATCTGTAAATAATTCTATATGTTGCATATTACAAATAATAATTAGTAATAATACAAATAATATAAAAAATACTTTATTAAACATTTATAGTAATTTAGAAAATTAAGTTATCTCATATTTTATTTAATCATAATATTTATTTCATGAAAAATTGATTTATATATCTATTTTATATAGATCATATATTTATAATGATAGGTTTATATTTATTAATAACTAATCAACTAGTAAAAGATAAAACAATAAAATTTGGAATGTCTATGAGACTAGAATATAGATGGATTGACTATTTAACAATATTCAATGATTCCAAATATATATATTATTATGAATTTCTAGATAAATTATCACGAGATGAAATATTAGTGATTGAGAATGAAGTATTACAATTACATAAAGATAAAAGAAATAATTTTTTTCAAACTGAATATTTTTATTGTAATAATAATAAAGAATTTCATCAAACAATAATCAACATATTAGATAAACGAAAGATTAATTATAAAGTACACAATACACATAATTTTGATAGAAAATATTATGATAATAATCCTGATACATTTCAACCAAATAAAAATAATAATCAAATTCAACTTATTAATAATAATACATTTACACCATATTATTATCAACAAGAAATACTAGATAAGATAGAAAATTTTTATGATAATAATGATATATGTAGAATTTTATGGGCATGTGGTCTAGGTAAAGCATTATTGGGTATACTAATAACTCAAAAGTTAAACTGTAAATTAGTTGTAATTGGAGTTCCAAGTATATATTTACAAAAACAAATGAAAAATGAAATAATGAGAATATACAATAATCATAAAAATATATTATATATTGGTGGTGAAAGAGAAAAGAATGAAAATTATATAATAGAATCAACAACAAAAGAAGAAAATATAAATGATTTTGTTAATAAACAATCAATTGATTGTAAATTTTTAATTACTACTTATGATTCTTGCAGTAAATTATTAAATATTAAATTTGATTTTAAAATTGGAGATGAAGCACATCATTTAGTTGGAAGTGATTGTGAAAAAACAAAAGAGTCATTTCATAAAATAAAATCAAATAAAACATTATTTATGACAGCAACAGAAAAAGTAATTGAAAACAACAGAATGAATAAATATTTACCAAATAGTATATATTCGATGGATGATACAGAAATATTTGGTAAAGTTATTGATTGTAAAACAATAAATTGGGCAATTGAAAATAAAAAAATTACTGACTATAAATTAGTAATTCTAAAAAATACAGAAGATCAAATTAATAATATTATTAATAGTTTAAATTTAGGTAAGAACAAGGAAATTCAAAATTCGATTATGGATAATAAAAATTTATTTTTATCTGCTTTCATGTCTTTAAAATCAATTGAAAAATATAATGACTTGACACATATTCTTATTTATACAAATAAGACAGAAAATGCTGAATTAGTTAAAAGATATATTGATGTTATTCTTGAATTAAATATAATAAATATCAATAAAGAAAATTATTATAACAAGTCATTGCATAGTAAAAGTTCAGAAGAACTGAATGATATTAAATTACCAGATGGTTCAGTTAAAGAAGGTGAAATTACTAAATTTAAAAAAGCATCATGGGGTATTATATCAAGTGTTTATATTTTTGGCGAAGGATTTGATTGTCCAAAGTTAAATGGTGTTGTATTTTGTGAGAATATGGAATCAGATATTAGAATAGTACAGTCAACATTGAGACCAAATAGATTAGATAGTAATTTTCCAGATAAAAAAGCGTATGTAATTATTCCGTATATTGATACAGATAATTTTATTACTGACAATGAATCATTTGATAAATGTAGAAAAATTATTGCTAAAATTAGAAATGTGGATGAGACTATTGAACAAAAAATAAATGTAGTTTCATTAAATAATACAGATTATAAATTATCTAATGACCAACAAGAAAAAATACAATATCATGATATAATTGAAAATCAAGATGAATTAATTAAAATTATATTGAGACTAAGATGTAGTAAATCACTTGATTCAAAATGTACAGAAGACCAAGATGAATTTAATTATATTAAACAATTAAATAAAGAATTAAATATTCAATCTAAAGAAGATTATTCAGATATTGCAATAGAAAATAAACATAAAATGTATATTAAAAATCCCGAAGAATATTTTAATTCAAAAGGTGTATGGACAAATTGGTATGATTTTATGGGGATTAACACCAAGATATTTATTCAAGATAAGAATGATTGGATAATTTTTTGTAAAGATAAAAATATAGAATCATTGGATGATTATTACGAATTATGTAAAAAACATAGTAATTTACCAAATGAACCAATAGACTTTTATAAGAATTTTTCTAATATTAATTATGAATTAAAGATTAATAAAGAAAGGCGTTAAATCATACAATTGCAAATTATATATCTAATGATTGCATTACTTGTTTATTTTTTTTAGTTTTAATTTTAATTTTTTTAGTCAGTATAATATTTTTTTGAAGTTCTTCTACATTTTGTTGTTTACTGGGTATTGCTTCTTCTGATAATTCTTGAATATATTGTTTATATAATTCTTCAGCCTTTTTATTTTCAACACGAAGTATTTCTATTTCACCAAATAATGGTTCTAACTTTGAAATTAATTTTTTATTTTTTGGTATTTTAATTATAATATTAGATAATGCAGTTTTTGAACTATGTTTAATTGTTGAACCCTTAAAACTGTCTTCAATTAATTTAATATTAATTTTGATATAATTATATATATATTTTAAACTATATTCTTGTTTATTGGTAGTCAATACATATACATCATCATGAGAAACTGAAAATTTTGATGACAAATGTAATGAAGCAACCCCACCTCTCCCGATTAATATATGTTCATCTTCAAATTCATAATCATCTCTATATAAGATTTTATCTTGACTTGATGTATAAAATCTATATTTACCAATATTTTTCCCATCAGCCGCACGATATTTATTTTTTTTGCGCGCATATTGTAATACCTCATCAAAATTTAATTCATCACATTCTTCATTTTCGGCAATATCAATAATTTTATTTTTAATATTTGTTTCTAATGTCTCGATCTTTAATTTACTATCATTCATTTTATCATATGGATTTGATATTTTATCTACCCATGATTTTATTTTCTTAGTTGATTTTGGAATTGGAATTTTAATATTTAATATATCTGTCAATGACACATTTTCTTGATTAGACCCATTACCAACTGTTTCATTAATATAATTTAATAAAAACCCATTAAAGATAGATACAAAATAATAGTTATTTATTCCTATAAAATTTCGTAACAATGCACATCTTTGATTCAAATATAATTTATTATCGCTATTATTAATTGCAATTGAACATAATTTTGGTTTTTTACCAGTTAATGATATAACAATATCATTTTTTTCTAATTTATATTTATCATATTTACTATTTTCTTCTATAAAATTATTATTATTAAATTGAATTTGTTCATTTTTAATATGTGTTATTGTAATTAATGGAATACCTATTTTTTTATAATCTTCTGTTTTAAAAGCATATCCATTTTGACTTTCACAAATATCACCTATTTTTTTAAGTTCATACTCATCGCCGCAAATGATTACTTTTTTATTATAATCTTTTCCATTCAAAGAACAAATAGTATTTTCTAATAATTCTTCTTTTGATGCAGATGATATTTCTTTGTCACTTATACTTTTTATATCACCTTTACTTTCAGTTAATACAATTTCATCATTAATATCTTCAAATTTATCTTCTTCGTATTTTTCAACAATTAAATCTGAAAACTTGACATTTGTTGTTTTTTCTTCTGTATTATCAAAAATTACAATTGATGTTTTAGTTGATGTATTTTCAAATTGATCTTGAGGAACACTAATTACTTCTCTTACATTAAAATTAGTAATTAAACATTTTCGTAGATCTTTATAAGTTTTATTAAAAAATACTCCTTCTTTTAAAACTCCGATACATGTTCCGTTAACATCTAGCATGTCCATTAATAAAATTAAAGATGAACTTTCTTTATCATTACCAGTTAATTTGTTATCCTTTGCATATTTTATAATACGCTGACTACATGTTTCAACTGACACTTTTGTTTTATTACTGTCTTTTTTATCTTGTTTTTCTTGATCTTCTAATTTTTTAACTTGTTTCAATCTTAATTTAATTTTAAATTCATCTTTCAATGTATTTAATTCATTTTTAATATATTCTTTAATTTTCTTTTTCTTTATTTGTGCATCTGATTGTTTTACTTTATCACCACCGTACGGTGGATTTGTAATAATATTCATAAACTTTTGATCATTAAAATTATCGGTGAATGAATTTTTATACGATAAATTATTTAAATCTGGCAATACACCTGTCAAACAAAAGAATTCTAAGCCGGCAGATTTAACAACATCTTCATTCATATCATAATGATATATGTTATTAATATTATTTTTCCAATTAATATTATTATATTTATTATTTAAATAATTAATGTAACCGGTTGTAAATCCACCTGAACCTCCGAACATATCAATCATTGAATCAATCATACCATCTTTGTTAATTTCAGGATTTAATTTTTTATAAATATAATCTACAATATGTCTATCTGTAAAATATGCACCAAGTTCACTAATTGCTGATTCATCGCGCCCAATAAAATATTCATATATTTTACCTGATAATAAAACGTTGCATGTTTTTTCAATAATTGTAATTTTATTAATTTCTTTGATTAAATATGAAAATACGGAACTTTTAATATTTTGTGGAATTTCATAAAAAAGTAAATCACCTATATCACTTCTTTTAATTGAAGTCAAAACGTCGCCAAAAATTAATTCTGATAATTTTTCATTATATTTACCTTCATTTGCCATTTTTAGTAAATAAGAAAATTCACAACAAGGTCTTTTTAATTTTACTTTATCTAATAGTTGTTTTTCTTCTATTTTTTTCAATCCATATAAAAGATTAAATACCTTTAAAGCATTCATACCATAACCAGCACCGTTGTTCCTAAGATAATTATGAATTTCATGAATTTTATCTTTCAATGCTTCTTTGTTAGAAACATTATTACTTATTTCTACTTTTTGTTTTTCATTATCAGTCATTTCTTTATTATTTATATCTTTAATATAATTACTATTAATCAATTTTTTATTATTTGACATTATATATTATATAATTAAATTTGTAGTTAAGTTGATTCCATATATGGAAATGATTTAGAGCGGTAATATATAAATATTGAATAATTTATTAAAAATAAATAAGTAGTATAATTATGACATCTATTGAAACAAAGTCAGTAAATACATTTTATAAAAAAAATGCAAGTAATTTTTCAAAAACAAGAGTTAATCCGTGGCCTTCAACTATTGAATTTATAAACTCTTTACCACCTAATTCGAAAGTTTTAGATATAGGATGTGGAAATGGTCGAAATCTATTTTATAGAAGTGATATAGATATTATTGGATTAGAAATGTCTCAAGAACTTTGTGATATTGTTACAAAAAAAGGAGGACATGTTATTCAGGGAAATATGATTGATCTACCATTTGAAAATAATACTTTTGATTACATAATTTGTATAGCAGTATATCATCATTTAGATAATGTAAAAGACCGACAACAGGCTTTGAATGAAATGTATCGAATATTAAAACCAAATGGCAAATCATTTATTCAAGTATGGGCTATGGAACAACCATTAAATTCAAAAAGAAAATTTATGAAAAGAGATGAGTTGGTTCCTTGGAAGAATAGAGAGGGTGATGAACAATATACTATATTATATAGATACTATCGAATTTATCCGAAAGGTGAACTAGAGGATGAAATTAAAAAATATGTACCAAAGTTTAATATTGATTCAATTATATACGAAGCAGGTAATTGGATCAATATTATATCAAAAAATTTATAATTTCATAGCTCTTTCTCTACTCTTAAATACTTGTTCTAGTTTAAGTAATTTAGATTCAAGTTCTTTAGTATTTTTATCAAGTTCTTGGTTTTTACTTTGTAATAAAAGTAATTCATGGTTTGTATTAGAAAGTTTTTCGTCAATTTCTTTAATCGCAGAAGTATTTAAACTAATTATAGATGATTCTTTATAAAAATTAAAGTCATCTACTTCTTGACCATACACAAAAATATTATTATTAAATATTGTAGATGGTCCATCTATATCTTCTATTTTTTGTCCATTACTATTATATAAATAATCAGTATCCCATGTCAAATCTTGATTAATAATAATTTTTTTAGAATTAATAATTGATAGTATTTGAACAATAATAACTGTACCATCACTTTTTTTAGTTTGTAATATACTATTATTTTTAATTAAATCATTTGTATTTTTGTTATTAAATATTAATACATTATCATTACCGATAATTTCGAATGTACAAATTTCACATATATTTGGTATAAAATTTTTTAATTTAATATTCATATTTTTGGTATCTTGATTGGACAAGTCAAAATTAATACCATATTCAATATTGTTAGTTTCAATATTAGTATACTTTATTGTTTTAATTCCTCTTATTATGTCCAATGATTTTGTATTATCCAAGTTAGTTATATTTTTTTTATTTCTATTATCATTATGAAAATAAATAGAATCTTTAATTAATAGATTAGAATCAAGTGATAAACTAATATTATTAAAACCACTTATATTTAATCTTGCTTCTTTATTATTTGTACCAATCATAAAGTTTCCGGAGTTATTTAATTGCATTTTTATTTTATTATCAATATTAAAATCAATTGTTGTATTTAGTTTAGCATTAATAATTGTATTACCAAATGATGTTTGTGCAATTGAAAATGAGTTAGTATTATTATTATCAAAGTGACTAAAAGTTGCCAAGTCATGTGTTCCACAAAATCCAACTGCGGATCTTCCTAAGAAACTAGTGATATCAATATCACATGCCATTATTCTTCTAACATATATATCTTTGAATTGTCTAACAGAATTACCTAAATCTACTTTATTAGATAAAAATGGATTCCAAGAAAGTATATCTTTAGTGCCAAAAATAATTTCTGATTCTTCTACTGATACATCGACTAAACCATTTAATGAATTAATACCTGCTTTATCTGGTTCAGTCCATGCAAAATTTCCATTATTATTTATTGATAAAAATTGACCAACGTTCGCTGACAAATCAGGTAGACTAATTGTTGTATTACCAATATTAATACTATTACAGAAAAGTTCATTTGTTTTTATTTCGCCATTATTTCCATATATAACAACTTTATTTTCTTCAATCGATTGATCCTCTTTTTTATTAAGTAAGTCTAATTTAGATGAATTAAATATATTATTATTTGATAATTGAATATTTTTACTAAATTTTGTATTTCCTAAAAAATTGGTATTAAATTTAAGGTTAATTTCATTATTATTAAATGACATGTATTTGTAGATTGATCTTTCAATATAGTTTGTATCCATATATTATTATTGTTTATAAAATATATTTAATAAACGTCTATATATAAAACATATAATGACTGATTTTAAGAAAATTATTGAATAAATAATTTATAATAATATATGTATATTTATAAATGGATCCTAATAAATACAATGATGAAGAAACTGAAACAACTAATAGATGGACCGAATATCTAAATGATACTACTGATCGAACAAATCATATGTGGAATTCGATATTATACAATCAATTTGTTAATGAAGAAATTAGATGTTTGCATAGAAAAATTCATTATATGAAAGCGAATACTAAACAAGATAAAGATTCTATCTTTGAATTAGAAAATGAAACTAAGAAGATTAAGAGAAAACTTGAAAAATATGAAAAACCGATAGAAGAACCTAACAAAAGAAAACTATCTGAAGTATCAAAATGGTTATCTAGTGAAAAGAGAAAGAAGCCTAAAAATTATGAAAAGATAAAGTCAGATGAAGTAGATAGAAGACTAAGTAGTATATTCGCCAAGTTAAATTCAATAGATGATATTATTGAATTTAGCAATGAACCTCATAGATTTGACATGTTAAATAATTCAAAGTTTCAAAAATTATATAAACTAATCCCTAGTTGTATTGAATTAAAAAATATAATAGGAATGAATAATGTGAAAGAAAGTATATTTAAGCAAATAAGTTATTTTCTCCACGGTTTAAATAATTCAAACGAGATTAATCATGTAGTTATTACAGGTGAACCGGGTGTAGGAAAAACTACACTTGCTAAAATTATTGCAAAGATCTATCTTGCTATGGGCTTTTTAAAGAATGATAATTTTATCGAAGCAAAACGTTCTGATTTAATTGGAGAATACTGTGGACATACAGCAGTTAAAACTCAGAAAGTTATTAATTCAATTGAGGGAGGAGTATTATTTATTGATGAGGTTTACTCATTAGGAAATCGCGAGAAGAGAGATGCATTTACAAAAGAATGTATTGATACTATAAATCAGAACTTGACAGAAAAAGGTGATAAATTTTTATGTATTATTGCAGGATATAAAGAGGAAGTACAAACATGCTTCTTTAGTTATAACAAAGGATTAGAACGAAGATTTCCTGTAAGATTTAACTTGGAGTCTTATAACGAGGAAGAGTTAAAGTCAATTCTATTAAAGTTTATGAACGAGGATGGTTGGTCTTTTAAAGATACACGAATAGATACAACAAGTAATAAACAAACAATTAGTGATAAACAAACAATCAGTGATAAACAGGTTGATTCAAAGTTGTTAAAATTAATATCTAAAAACAAAGACTTATTAAAATATCAAGCTGGTGATTTACGCACTATATTCCAATTAACTAAAGAGAATTATAGTTTACGATTATTCAAAGAATCTATAATGGATGGTTCGGGTAATAAAGAAATTTTAATTGAAGATTTAGAAAGTGGATTTGCCAAGTTGAAAAAACTAAGAGAATCTACAAAAGAGCAAATTCCTGATTATTTGAAAGGACTATATGTATAATATAACTTTATTTTATGATATAAAAATTGGTTTATATTTTTGCTTTGCAAATAAATCGATTTCACACAATACTACGTAAAATTTTAGTAATAACATTCAATTGCTACACAAAATAAAAGTATGATTTCTTAAAATAAAAATCCTATTAACAGTAAAAAAATTGAAATATTAACATACTATATGTTCCATAAAATTTACATCTTTCAAGTGGGGGTTCCCACCCGATCTGAATCACGTTGCAGATCACTTTGACAATGAGTATATTGTTGAGATAGTCAATCTCTAGGTATCGCCTTTAATTTGAAAGTTCTTTTTCCGCGTAAAGAGAATTGTCACGATGACATTAAAATCAACCCATCTGTAAAATCTAAGGATTACGGAACAGGCGATGTGTATTGTTATAAATGTTTTGACTCATCGTAATATGATTTTATCATATTATGAAGTGTAGACTTATAGTTAGTAATGTTTCTATAGATTCGGGGCTATTGACCTGAGTTATTTATAATGAAAGCTGTATATTACCTCCCACGTGTATACGGTGTTTGAAGTCCATTAATTTGGCCACATTAAATGTTTCGCTTAGTTTACGGGTGTATGGCAAATACATTGTAAACTTTCATTGAAGAAATTCAATGGCTGGGGAGTTATCGTCCTCGTTATTTAAATTAATTATAATGTCTACTATGTTCAAATACTCTACTTCCATTCAATTGTGAGTTGACAGTAGCATGAGCGTGACAAAGTTGTAAGACCTTCTACGGACTTTCAAAAGTTTGGTAGTTAGAGTATACGAATATGGTAGATCGGTATAGCATTGCTTATTATAGCATTGCTATAATAGCATTGCTATAATAGCATTGCTATTACACTGAGTCTTTTGACCATTATAATTAAAATAGGTAAGAGTCTTACCCTTTAAAGTTATTGCAAAATATATAACTTTGGTTCTGTAACATTAATGGAGATTATGTAATAGAACAGCTCAATAGACGAAAGTCGGGCAAAAGGGATTCGTTCGAGATCTTTAGAATACTCCATGTATATTCTAGAGGTCCGGTGAGATAAGTAAAAAGGGTTTATTAGAGTGGTACTTGGGAAGGTATCATTAAGTATTTGTTGAAAATTCCTATTTTTAACAGGGTCTACAACACAGTCTGGAGCATCACATGCTATCCAAGGAAATACTTCCGTAAAAGTAAACCAAGGTGTAACGACCTCAAACGTAACCGGAGGAGTAGCGTCCTCAAAAAAATTGAAATCTAGATGCATTACAAGCCCTAATAGTTCCAACTCTTCGATGATCGGAATTAATAATAATTGTAATGTAAGAGGAACCTCCTCAACTAGTACCCACAGAGAGCCATCATCAACACACCTCTCTGTACCCCGTGGAAGTGGCGCTCGTGCTACCCCACCCCGTGGAAGTGGCGCTCGTGCTACCCCACCCCGTGGAAGTGGCGCTCGTGCTACCCCACCCAATGGAAGAAGCTCTAGAGTTTCTTCTAACCAAGTTCTTCCGAATCCATTTGAAGAACTTGTGACCGAAGCATTACAACAAAATGTAATGCAACCTGGAGGGATTAGACTAAATAATCTTAGACAAAACCGCGTACCTGTACAAACAGATAGCGGTAATGTTGATTGGTTTTGTGCACCTGCTATCGCATGTGATCTAGGAATGACCAATGCAGATGGTAGTAAAATCACTTGTCGTAATGGTTCTACTCGCTGTACACAAAATCACAAACAAGTGTGTCGATTTTATCTCAATGGCACTTGTCGTTTTGGTGATAGATGCACATTGCCCCATTGGAAACTCTGGTGCATGCCAGTTACAACACATGTTGTACCCGAATTTGTTCAAGATGAACTTGTTCAATCTGAATCTGTTCACATGACTCTTCAACCTGGTAGTTATGCAGGTGCTGCTTTAAGAGCACCTGTAGTAGCACATGTACCTATCAGAAGAACTCAACCCCCAACACATGTCAGCGAACCTGAAAGTGAACCTCGCAGAACACACACTCAACTTTGCAAGTCTACCTTGTCTGTTCGGCCTTGCAAGTTCGGCAATAGATGTCTCTATGCCCATAAAGATAGTGATATCCGCCCAACACGGGAAGTGGAAAGGTACACTCAGTTCCTAGCAGACCCTGTCAAATACAGAATGTTCTTCGAAGAACTTAGATCTGAACTTGTTAGACTTAGTGAAGATGCAATGATTGTCGCATTTTATAATGCTGATAAATCTGACATATCTCTTCGTCTATCGATTCCAGGACCCGACCAATTAGCTGGTCTTTTAATTTGGTGGGGTAATCTTTATTCCAGAGTCAAGTCTATGAACGCCGGTAAACTTGATCTACCAACTAACGTAACTGAGGACAATGTTCCATCTTTAGATTTGTTTCCGGAAGATGGACCCAACAATTTGAGACAAGATATTGCATGGGTTCTTATTTCCAGAATGAAGATATGTACCAAGGAAAACTGTGAACATGGTATCAATTGTCGCAGTGGTGTACATGGTAACATCAACCAAGTTACTACTGACTATCTTGAAGGAAAGTCTGAACCTAATAGTACCAAGCGTGATGCAATGGCTAGAACTCTTCAAACTCTCCTTGCTACCAAAGAAACTATCAAAGCTAGAAGAGCAGAACTTAGAGTTGAGACAGTCTCTTTGGGATTTAGACGTGCTAACAGAGATATTGAAAAAGACCAAACTTTGCAGAACCGCCTTGCTTCTAATAATGAACGTGCCATCGCTGATGCATACTTGAAGGTTGACTTTGAAGAGTGGCCGAAACTCACCGTGTGGACAGGTGCACTTGTTGTACATGTAAACCGTGAGATTGTTCCTTCTGACTTTAGTGTTTTAGAGTCTACCCCTGAGATGATTGAAGCCGAAAAACTTCGCATAGCACAGGACCTTATTGATGCACCCAAGAAAGAAGCTGCTCGTATTCTTCGCCTACAGATTTATCAAGCATCTAAAACATTGACCAAGCTATGCAATGCAAAGTTAGTTTTGTTCCGCGTTAAGCAAGCTGCACAGAAGTTTATCACTGAGTACCAGAGAAAGCTTTGTGAATTCCAAGAGAAATGGGACAATTTGGGCATCGAACTTACTGTTGTCGTGTCTAAGGATGGCGAGACCTCTGACATAAACGAACGCTGTTTTGATTCTGATATCAAGAAGATTTTCTACAACGCAGAAGATTGGATGAATAACCGCACCAAATGGTCAAACAAAAAGTTTGTTGGTACATTTTCAGATGTTGTTGGCGATAGTGATATCGTTGATTCATTTGAATCTAGTACCTACTCAACATTTGTTAGATTTGTCGAGACATCACCTCGTGTGGCCGCCTCTATCAGTTTGATGAGAAAATCAGGACGTGGTTACACAGTCTGTTCCAAGTACATCTCTACAGATGCTTCCGCACGTGGAATAACAATTGACCAATTCGCAGTCGACTCATTGAATTATACTGAGTACATTAAGCACTTTAATTTCTTCACTGCAAAAAAGATTTCTTTCGAGAAGTTTTCTACGGAGACTAAGATGTATTGTGCATATGCTCTATCTGATTCAGATGTATCGTTTGAAGAGTTCCTTGCAAGCATTAAATGCGAAGAAGGGTTCACGTACGTTCATCCTAAGAAGAAAAGTACTGTTGTATCTCGTCAGCCCACAGAACTTGATGCAAAGACATACAAGAAGCTTTCTACACGCGAACCTATCGAAGGTTACTGGTATGTCGACGGTGTCCAAGTTGCTAAACCAGTTACTGAAGAACAAATAGCATCATATGGTGCTATTCAAAAACTTCGTACAGCACAATGTATCACTGATATTCGCAAGTACTATGATATTGTTGCCAAGACATACACTTTGGGTAAAATCATGGATGATGCCAAGTCTCGTCTTGAGAAACACGATAGTGAAACCCCCAAAAAGAGTATCAAGAAGGTTGTAGCCAATGTTGACTCTGACTCAGACTCTGAATCTGAATCTGAATCTGAATCTGAGGATGAATTTGACTTTGGGCCTGGCAAGTTTGAAGATCAGATGCCTGAACCTGATGTTGGTTCTTACCAAGGTCTACGCGGTTATAGCAAACCGTACTACCTTATTAGCACCAGTGCAACAGGAAAGAGTTTTGCTCACTTCGGTCCATTCAAGACTAAAGAAGAAGCTAACACCTTCAGGGAATCATACAAAAAATATGGTTCAAAGAAGCTTAGTACTAGCACTAATGTCACGCGTGATAAAGATGAAGATGGAAACATCATTTGCTACAATGTAAGCTTAAATGTAACGGCTTCAAAGAAAAGTGCTGGCAATCTAGATGTTGTAATTGCTTTTCTATCCAAGTGTGCCACCAACAGCGGTATACTGGGTAATCAAGTTGCAGTGCAATACATCAAGCAGTCTGATAGAATCTTCCACCACAGCGAAGATGAAACTGCCAAGAGTCTTGTAGAGATTGAGATGAATAGACTTCACAAACTACTACCCAAAGTAGCTGTATATGATTCTGATTCCGACGATGAATAGGTCAATAGTAGGTCTGAGTACAGATAGTACTCTATGGTTACCACACCAGAAAAAAAGTGGGATAATATATGACTACATTCCAATCCGTAGTTATCTCCAAATATTGTCTGTAGGGATTGGTACCCGACACTGATGAGATACCCATTACTTTATAATGAAAATTCGAAACAATATACAACAAATTGATATTTACTAAAAATTGGAGAGTATAATTGGCTTATCAATCTGATAATCTCAGTCGCATTCTATTTCGCTTAATCAAATGAAATACTTGTTAAATAAAAAACTGAAATATTAACTATTTATATGTTCCATAAAATTTACATCTTCCAGGTGGGGTTCCCACCCGATCTGAATCACGTTGCAGATCACTTTGACAATGAGTATATTGTTGAGATAGTCAATCTCTAGGCATCGCCTTTAATTTGAAAGTTCTTTTTCCGCGTAAAGAGAATTGTCATGATGACATTAAAATCAACCCATCTGTAAAATCTAAGGATTCCGGAACAGGCGATGTGTATTGTTATAAATGTCTTGACTCATTGCAACATGATTTTATCATGGTGTTAAGTGTAGACTTATAGTTAGTAATGTTTCTATATATTCGGGGCTACTGACCTGAATTATTTATAATGAAAGCTGTATATTACCTGCCACGTATATACGGTGTTTGAAGTCCATTCATTTGGCCACATTAAATGTTTCGCTTAGTTTACGGGTGTATGGCAAATACATTGTAAACTTTCATTGAAGAAATTCAATGGCTGGGGAGTTATCATCCTCGTTATTTAAATTAATTATAATGTCTACTATGTTCAAATACTCTAACTTCCATTCAATTGTGAGTTGACGCGTTTGGCATAAGTTACTGTAAGACCTTTCTACGGACTTTCAAAAGTTTGGTAGCTAGAGTATACGAATATGGTAGATCAGTATAGCATTGCTTATTATAGCATTGCTATAATAGCATTGCTATAATAGCATTGCTATTACACTGAGTCTTTTGACCATTATAATTAAATTAGGTAAAAGTCTTACCCTTTGAAGTTATTGCAAAATATATAACTTTAGTTCTGTAACATTAATGGAGATTATGTAATAGAACAGTTCAATAGACAAAAGGGATTCGTTCGAGATCTTTAGAATACTCCATGTATATTCTAGAGGTCCGGTGAGATAAGTAAAAAGGGTTTATTAAAGTGGTACTTGGGAAGGTATCATTAAGTATTTGTTGAAAATTCCTATTTTTAACAGGTCCGTTTGTTTTTGACATGACACTAGGAAAGACTAGCGACACGCATGAAAGTATGCGACAGGAGACGGTGAACGGGGGAAAAAAGAAGAAAGCTAAAAAGGTAAAGCCCGTATCCGGGGGAATTACGGTTGGGGGAAAAGGACCTGGTTATACAATGCACGTACATCACTATGAGAGAGAAGTCGAAAAGTTTGAGCGTGTTCCGATTAGACGTAACCAATATAGACATGTTAAAGATGACCAAGTGATGAATGAAGGTGAAGTATCTATTGGATCGCATAGAATGAAAGAAAACGATCCAAGTACTCGATGTTGTGACCACATATATAGTCTTACGATTGGGGTTGGATCGACTAGTAAACCAAAGAGATGCGCTGATGGTAAACCGCAGATATCCCGAAATGTTATTTGTTTCGGACCATTTACGAAACAGATAGTATCGCATTTTACGAAACAAGGTGGTGCTATACCAGGTTTTAACTGCAAAATAGAGAAAATCGACGGCGAGCTTTTCAGTGTGAAGTGTTATCTTGGTGACATATCACAGATCAGTAAATTCTTTGCGAGATGTGCAGTGAATGCGGGTATATTATTAGGTCAAGTTGGTGTCGAGTATAAGAATGCAATAGAGCATATTCTACATACAAGTGACAACCTCAGCATATTAGATGTTGAGATATCCAAATATCAAGAAAAGATAAGTAAATCTTCTCTTTAGGGTATACTTAGGTTGACAACGCCGACTGATTAAGATGTCTTAGTAGGTCCGAGTATTGATAGTACTCTATGGTTACCACACCAGAAAAAAAGTGGGATAATATATAACTACCGTGTAGTTATCTCTAATATTGTCTGTAGGGATTGGTACCCGACACTGATGAGATACCCATTACTTTATAATGAAAATTCGAAACAATATACAACAAATTTCAAAAAATTTTACAGTGTATTTTAAATAAAATTGATTATTAATATTGCTAATAATATTATATGTTGATTATGAATAATTTACCTAAAAAATACAAAATTAAATGCAGAGATGCTGAGCTTGGTGCTACTACATTGTCAGGATATCCAAAATCTTTAACTAAAAAGGTTGTATCGCAACATAAATGGAAAACATCAGTAAAGTCTTTTCAATCAATGTTCAATGAACAATTAGAATTAATAAATGATCTCAAACCGATGTCTATAAGTAATTTAATATTATGGGAAATATTTAGTACATCAAGCGAACAAATACGATTGTATTTAATGGACCATCCAATATACAAAATATTTATACCATTGCCTAAAACATCACAAAATATAGAAAATATTGTTATAGTTTGGAAAAATCCAAAATACCATATGAGAGCTCTTTTCTTACAACTTCATTATTACAACTATTATTTTCCTAAAAATATTTATTCGGCATATCAAGGGGAAATTCGCAAGCTTAAAAAAGAGTTAACTGTTTCAAAAGATTTGAAAAATTTTTATTTCCATTACATAACGGGAACTCTTCTTGGATACAGACCTAGTTCTATCAAAGGCTATTGTATAAATATACAATTAAACAGCTATATATATAAAAAATATGATACAAGAGAAAAATATGATGAATTAGTTAGTTCGCCACATTATTTGAGTGAATTAAAAAAAGCAAGAGCCTTGTATATCGAGACCTCTCATTATAGGATTTTCACAAGAGAATATCCCAAGTTCACTAAAATATGTAACGTGTGGATAGAATATATGCTTAATGATTCCAATATGTTCAAAAAATATTATGATAAATATAAAAAGAAAATTACACAGTTGTCTGTTTAGTAACGGTTAGAAAATACTGGTATTAAATCTTGGTGAAACGGTGCAGTAAAGACAAAAAGTAAATCGGGTTCCAAAAAATATACATGTATATTTGCTATATATATGTTATGATTATATATAATCATAACATATATATAATGATTAAAATTGTTCAGATATTATTTAATACGTGTGTATACGTAGAAAGCTGTATTTGTAAATACGTATTGTCCCATGATGATAATCATAATGAAAATAATCATTATGATAATCATAATGAAGATAATCATAATAAAGATAATCATAATGAAGATAATCATAATGAAGATAATCATAATGAAGATAATGAATATACACAATCAGTACTAAATAAATTTCAACGGTGTAACTGGTGTGGTAATTATATTGATACTAAACGTCAAATAATATATCTTTATATGGATAAAACCTTTTGTAATATAAAATGTAGAAACAATCAAATAGAAGAAGACAGAAATAAAAATTGACAATTATACGATTATAATATATTATAATAGTATAATGAAATTTCAAAAAGAACTTGCTAGAAATAATAAAGTATGGCAAACTTTTGCAGATGACCAATTATATATAAGTGGATCATATACACCAACTCGCGTAATGCAAGATAATCCAACATATTCAAAAAAATTACTTCAAGACATAAATAAATATGGAATAACTATAGATTCGCAAGAGGTATTATGCGATAATAATCCATTTATTCATAATAAATTTATTAAATACAATTCTGAAAAAATTAAGATAGATCTTTCTAAAATGAATATTAGAAAAGTATCCCAACTTTCATATTTGGAAATTATATTTCCTAAAGTAGTTGGTGATAAAATATTTAAAGAACTTTATAATTCCACCAATATCTGTGTTGAAATTCAAACAGATCTAAATGGTATTAAATCAAATCCATCTATGAAGTTACTTCGCGCAGAGCATAAAAGAAAATTTAACATCAATTCAATTAATCTAACATGTATTGAATTTACAAATTCTCATACTAACGAAACAATATACCTACGTAATACAAATCATCACTCTTTCAAAGAAATATTATCCGATGTTTGGGATCCAAATGATATAGAAGTAGCATCGTTAATGTTAATTGGTATAGATAATAATATTAATGATAATAATGTTAATGATATTATTCGAACAATACTATCTATTATAAATCCAGTTATATCACATACACATTGTTAATAATATACAAAAATATATTTTTGTAAACCTAAACTAGATGGTGATACTATTCAAAAATATAAATTAAATAATTTTTATTGTATTGTTCGAGTATTTGTCGGTCTTATTTATTTATATGATTCTTCTAAGACGTCATTCAATATTCAACAATTCAATAAGATATACTATTGGTACTTATTTGCCTCCTTTATTTTTTCCACCTTTAGCAGGTATTTGTTGACTCTTTGTCCCCGTGCGTCATGGTTTGATACGCTTTCTTTCTCCATAGTTTTCCTGTCTCTTATAGATTATTTGTTCTGATGTATCAATTTGATTAGTTTGTTCACAAATATTAAAGTCTGATAATGAGGCTTTTCTAGTCGAATGCACATTATTTGAGAAATCAGAATTTTTCAAAAAGTCTAATAGATTAAAATCTTTATTATTATCTGTACAATGTTGTGATGTACTATTTACTTTAGTTTTATATGGAGGTTTATTCATAATATTAGAATAAAAATTGAAATATTATCGTTATATAGTTTCAATATATTTATTATGATTAGTTCCTTTTAACTTATATCTATGAAAATTTAACAAATTCTAGCAATCCTAATATACATGGTACTGGAGTTATATGGTCGTATTTTATTAAACTATATAATTGGTTAATGTTCAAGTTTTTAACTTGAATATTATGTAAACATTGTGTTCACTTGCTGGCTTTATATTAGAATAATGAATTCAGTCCATCGTTTATTTTTATAGATAAAAGTTATATTAAGGAATTAATTATAGTTTATATTTATTGTATTTACCAATAAATATAAACTGTTAATACTTTGCGTTACGAAATAGTCCTAATATCAAGAAAAGATAGGAAAAATCTTCTCTTTAGGGTGTGTGTGAGATTAACGACGCCGCCTGATTAAGATGTCATCGTACTCTATGGTTACCACGCCATAAAAAGTGGGATAATATATGATTACCATTAGGTAGTTATCTCCAATATTGTCTGTTGGGATTGGTACCCAACACTGATGAGATACCCATTACTTTATAATGAACATTCGAAACAATATATTAATACAAATAAACCAATCAAAAACAAAACCATAATTTTATGCTATGGAAGATGATACATGATGGGGGTGTGGAAATGGTGGACACTGCGATAGACCATGTACATGTGATTTACTGCAAAACCCCCTATTTTAATGATGATAATTATCATCAACGAGAACACGATATAGATGATTCTTTCGGACGTCAGGGTTAGTAACAACCGTTTAACCAAATCGTGATTTCTAAAATTATTTTTTTATGAATTATATGTAAAGAATAGATGGTTTCTTTTTACTCCGCAAATAGCATTAACTTAATGACTCCAATAAAAATTGAAATATATTCACTTTACATGCTTCAATAATTTAAAGTGATTAGGTTCATGGGACCTAAAATATATATATAATATATATTTTTAAAAAACCCATTAATTTGAATGTAATGGTATTTACTTGTTGTTTATAATTAATTTTATATCAATAAACTAGAGAGTTACATGCCCTTTTTAATTAACTGCCTACCTCAAACGAGGGTGCTGATTGTAAACAGCGCGGAGATGGTAATCTTCTGAAACAATCAACAAACACTTGTGAGCAGAACAAGTATAAAAAACCGCAGCACCCCAAAAAGGTTTAAAACACCATAAAACAAAATAAAAATAAAACCATAACTTTATGATTTTATTCTTAACCGTAAGTTGAAATAAAATTTAGTTTATATTTTTGCTAGTTTGAAATTAAACTTTGTTCAAACAACAAACTCGATCTTATAATTATATTCCATTGCTTTTATAAAGTAATATTAAAATAAAAATTGAAAAATAAACAGGTTGTATGTTTCATATAATTTGAGACTATTATGCACTAAACTGCATAATACGTCCGGGAAGTATGACGTAAAACTACCCCATCGATCGGGCAACCGAGACCATACTTTGACTTTGTGATTAATGGGGCGCCATATTAAATCATAAACTAAATATGGTTGTAGTAGACGTGAATCTGCGAACGGGACACCGTGGGTGCTTATGAAATTTAGGACGCACTAATATAAGTAAGTAATTTGTTAAGTCTATCCTCAGCAAGATAAAGTTCAAACTGCATGTATAACGGTGCCCGTGGCCATCTTTGGATATTAATATGGGATGCCATATAATTATTCTAAGACCGATGGTTGTTGTATATAGTGTATATAGTTTATATAGTGTATATAGTGTATATAGTGTATATGTGGAGCATACCACTTAAAAAACCGGAGATATCAATACCAATGGGTGGATATCACGATTATATGCGAGGAGATGGTGTGGTGCATATAATAAATCAACAGAAGTCCTGGAAGTATGACGTAAAACTGCACCATCGGGCCACCGAGACCATCTTTGAATTAATATATTTGGGACGCCAAATATTAATTCTAAAACCGACGGTTGTAGTAGATGGGAATCTGCGAACGGATTAATCCGTGACTTTTTATGAAGTGTAGGACGCAAATGCCGCCTATTATAAGTAAAAAGCTGTTTGTGGAGCATACCACTTTTAAAAACCGGAGATATCAGAGCCTAGTGGGTGGATATCACGATTATATGCGAGGAGATAGTGTGGGGCATATAATAATCAACAGAATGTGGGTCAAGGTAAAACTAACCAAAACAATCAAATCAAACCAAACAAAACCAAAACCAAAACCATAATTTTATGCTTTTGTTTTAACTTTTTTTAAGAATTCACATATGATGTATATATCTGATATTTGAATCAATTAATTCTATTCTAAAATAGAACATATTTTATAAAATAAACTTGAGATGCGATATGCTGATTTTTGGGCATCGTAAATCAGAACTGATTGTTGTTTATATGTAATAATATAAGAATGTAATAAATAGTAATATATTAGATATTGCATATTATAGAATCTATATTACATATTGTTAAAATGATTTTCTAATTAATTTAAAATATAAAACTCTCTCTCAAAATAAAAGTATTAAATTAGACAAAATTAGACTAAAAATTAGACGAATTTAGACAAAAAATAGACAAAAATATTTAAGAAATATATTCTATTGTAATATATAATAATATTATGGTAAATTATAGATGCACAAGATGTGATTATAATACAGATCACAAATCAAAATTCAGACTCCATTTATTAAAGAAAAACACATGTCCGCCAAAATTCAACGAGACGAGTATATATGATATATTAAAAGTATATGGATTCGACGAGGAAGCAACTAAATATGAAATTACACCAAAATGCGCCGATTTTGCACCAGGTTGCACCGCACAAATAATACACAATTCAAATGCAATAGTATGTTCTCACTGTAACAAATTATTTACACGTAAATCTTCATTACAACGACATATAAATAGTAGATGTAGTTCTGTAAAAATAAATAAAGAACAACAAGTAAATGATGAGTTATCAATTAACAAAAATATAATAGAACAAAATAAGATCCTAAAAGAAAATAATGATAAATTAACACTACAAGTTGAATTATTACTTAAAAATGCTTCATTAACTAATACAAATATTTCAAATAAAAATAAAACTAATAATATAAATAAAGGAACTGTTAATAATAATACAATAATAAATAATTATGGTTCAGAGAATATTGATTATATTACATTTAGTAGATTCGTTAAATTATTAGAAACCCCTTTATCTGCAATATCCAAATTAATCGAACTAAAATATTTTAATGAAAAACATCCAGAAAATCATAATATAAAGATTACAAACATTCATGATAAATTCGCGAAAATTTATAAAGATAAGAAGTGGTTGGTAAGCAATAAGAAAGATATCATACAGGATCTAG
>Ga0233449_1001071_pt1 | contig 26953 bp, 22 predicted proteins | sample SI_124_October20_FD_183012 | JGI IMG/M metagenome (GOLD analysis project Ga0233449, IMG submission 183012) | Seawater microbial communities from Saanich Inlet, British Columbia, Canada - SI_124_October2016_200_MG | ecosystem: Environmental > Aquatic > Marine > Inlet | place: Canada: British... | reverse complement strand
AATGACTTACAATCCACGGCCCACAAGAGCAGAAGCAAGTGATGTTTCAACTGCAATTAGGCATGGAGCAACTGCAGTAATGTTATCGGGTGAAACCGCGTCAGGAAATTATCCTTTGGTTGCGGTTGAGACAATGGCTAGGATTGCTGAAGCAACTGAAAACGGTTTGGCTATACAAGGCATCAATCCAAGCAGCCTTGCAAAATTTAAGTCCACAAGAGCAGTAGCACACGCTGGAGTTGAATTGGCAAAAATTGCTAAAGCAAATAGAATAATTGTTGCAACTGAACATGGAAATGCCCCTCGATTGGTATCAGGGTACAATCCCGGAATACCCATTACTGCAGTAACTAATCGTATACGTGCTGCTCGCCGTTCCCATCTATTACCGGGTGTTGATTGTGTAATTGTTGAGGAGCATGAGAGAGGTTCAATCACTATGCAAAATGCTATAATTAGTTTGCTCAACAGCGGACGAGTAAAAGTAAATGAAATAATAGTGGTAATTTCCGGAAGTCCATTGGCCATGGGTGGTCCAACAAGCACTGTTCGACTTTACAAAATAAATGCTAATGGGGAAATAATTGGCGCTGAATAGGTTGGGGTGAGATATTGCTATTGCAGTATTGAACTATTCTCTCAAGCAATGTATATTATTTTCACTATATATGAGAATCTATATATGTTCGGTTCTTTACGCCGAACATAGGTGGGATAATGATGGAGGCTACAATTTCCGAATCGGTCAAACTAGACCCGGTATTCTTGCAAAAAGCAGCTGGTATTATCAAAATGCTTGGCCACCCTGATCGCCTTCGTATTGTTGAATTACTTCAAACCGGCGAGCATTGTGTTTCTTCAATTCAGGAATACATGGGGCTTTCACAACCCATTACGAGTCAACATTTGAAGCAAATGAGGCAAAGAGGCTTAGTCAGCAGGCATAGAGAGGGTAACAAAATGATGTACTTCGTTGCCAATCCACTTATTTTCAAATTATTAACTTGTTTACGGGATACCCAAGTAAACATGGGATGCGATGCACTATCTTTATTGGATTGAAGTTTAAGAAATAGGGGGAATAAAAAATGAAAGAACATGATGATGAACTAGATTGTAGCGGATTAAATTGTCCGATGCCAGTACTAAAGACAAAACTAAAGATTGACAAAATGGATGCCGGCAAAGTATTGCGAGTAATCACAACAGACCCAGGTGCCTGTAATGATTTACCTGCATGGGCATCAAAAGTGGGGCATGAAATCCTCTCCAATTGTGAAGAAGGAGACAAATATGTTTTCTATGTAAAGCGAGGTGCTTAATATGAGTGAAAAGAAAAAGATGGCAATAATTGCCAGCCAAGGAACTTTAGATTGGGCATACCCTCCATTCATTTTGGCATCAACAGCTGCAGCAATGGATATGGAGGTGAAGGTTTTCTTTACCTTTTACGGACTTCCGCTCTTAAACCATAAAATTAAGGCAAAAGTATCACCTTCAAGCAATCCAGCAATGCCTATGAAAATGCCCTTTGGACCTAAGTTTTTCCAAGGTTTTGATTGGCCAATACCAAATATGGTAAGTGGAAATTTACCAGGGTTTGAAACAGTTGCAACTAGTTTAATGAAGAAGACATTTAAAAATAAGGGTGTTGCAACAGTTACTGAATTACGAGATATGTGCTTGGAATTAGGTGTCGAGATGATTGGCTGCCAAATGACCATGGATGTATTTGGATTTGAAAAAGAGGATTTCATTGAAGGAGTAACAATCGGTGGGGCTGCAACCTTCCTTGACTTTGCTTCAGAGGCAGATATTCAGTTATTTATTTGAGTTGGTAATATGACGATTTTTACCGCACATGAACTATACTCTGCAATTGAGGAGAAGGAGGATTTCCTCCTGCTTGATGTTAGAAATGAAGAGGATCACAAGCGTTTCTCCATCGAAGGTCCAAATGAAGTAATGATGATGAATATTCCATATTTTGATTTCATTGAAGAGCCAGAGGAAATGGTTGCCCAAGTACCTGATGATAAGCCGGTTAGAGTTGTATGTGCAAAGGTAGGTTCTTCGGAGTTCGTAGCGAATTTACTTGAAGGGCTGGGCCGTGAAAATGTTAGCCATTTAGATGGAGGAATTATTTCATGGGGTAATTTGTTGGTATCAAAAAGGATTAATTCTGAATCCGATGATTATGAAGTTTGGCAGTTCAATCGGCCGGGAAAGGCATCTTGTTCATATGGGCTTGTTTTTGAAAAGGAAATGTTCCTTTTTGACCCCTCGAGGAATGTTGATTATTACTTACAATTTGCTGAATCGCGTGGTGCAATAATCACTCATATTTTTGAGACTCATTTACAAGCAGATTATATTTCTGGAAGTCCTAAAATTGTAGAAATGACTGGTGCCGTATTAGTTGCTCACGATGGAGATTACTCCGAAGCGCTTCATAAATATCATTCGGTTACAGATGGTGAGGAAATTAATTTTTCAACAGAAAAAGGTCCTGCTGTTTCTTGTGTACATACTCCCGGTCACACACCCGGCTCAATGACATATCTCATCGGAGAAAAATATATGATTTCAGGAGATACGGTCTTTATTGTTAGCATTGGCCGACCTGACTTGGGAAAAATGGTTGTTGAGTGGGCACAAATGCTTTACGACACTTTACACAGACGTATTTCAGTCATGCCTGATGATTTGATTGTATTGCCCGGGCACTATACTGACTGGGAGGCAGAGGCTGATTCTGAATATCGTATAATGAATGATTTTGCAACAGTTAAGAAAATGAATGAAGACATTTATAGCATTGCAAAAATTGATGATTTCGTTACATATATCCAAGGCAATATGCGTAATCAGCCGGAAATATATGGGCAAATTAGACAAGTTAATTTTGGCAAACTTACTCCATGCGAAAATGAACAGAACACCATGGATCTTGGAAAGAATGAGTGCGCTGCTTCTAAGCACGGTGGCATTGAAAATGCTTAGTCAATAGGCGGGATTTCTGTGAAGAATTGGGTGTGATATTTTGGTAAATTATGGCTTCGTTATTGACAATAGAACTTGCATTGGTTGTCACGCCTGTACAGTCGCATGTAAATCTGAACATGACGTGGCAATTGGGGTTAATCGAACATATGTGAAGTATATCGAAAAAGGAGAGTTTCCCAATTCAACTCGTGAATTTAGCGTTCACCGTTGTAACCATTGTGAGGATTCACCCTGCACTACAATTTGCCCAACCACCGCCCTCTTTACTCGCGAAGATGGAATTGTGGATTTTGACGATGAACGTTGCATAGGTTGCAAATCTTGCATGCAAGCGTGCCCATATGATGCACTTTATATCGATCCAAATAATGGCACTGCGGCGAAGTGTAATTACTGTGTTCACCGAATTGAAAACTCTTACGAGCCAGCATGCGTTGTGGTCTGTCCTACACAATCTATTATATCTGGAGACCTTGATGATCCTCTCTCAAATATTTCAAAATTGGTTTCAGAAAATGAAACTACGGTGCGAAAACCTGAAGCCGGTACCAAACCTAATTTATTTTATATCAAGGGTAGTGAAGTAATGCTTGACCCTTCTGCTACTGAGAGAACTGGTTCAGGAATGTGGTCTGAGCAGGCAGCAGGTGTAGGTCATTACGCTAAATATGCTCATGAAAAATCTGGTGCTTCAGATACTCATTCAATGATTGTTCAATTAGCCCTTCAGCGGAAATCTGAAGAATCTAATCCTCGAGACCGCGCAGTAATTAATGATGTGATGGATAAACTCGCTGAGCGAAATGCCGGAATGGCTCCGCATGCAAATCAATCGAGTTCAGCAAAGCGAGTATATGACCAGCCGAGTAAAGGTATTCTTTGGGGCTGGGAAGTTTCTGCATATATATGGACAAAAGGTATTGCCTCAGGTACATATTTGATTGCTGCATTGATGATGCTCATGGGAGTGGAAGTAACTCAAACTCAGTGGTGGGCAGTCATCATAATCGGCTTTGTATTCCTCGGAATTACCGGAGTATTACTTATTCTTGACCTCGACCGCCCTACTCGTTTTTTGTATGTAATGTTACGGCCAAATTGGTCATCGTGGCTTGTAAAAGGAGCATACATTTTAGCAGGATTTGGAGGAGTATTGGCTGCCAGTGCCGGAGTATTAATATTAGGCCTGGATGCAAATTATCTGACATATTTGGCATATGCAGGAATTCCCTTGTCGCTATTAACGGGCGTTTACACTGCATGGTTACTTCAACAAGCCAAGGGTCGTTCTTGGTCCAATGACAAGATGCTGCCTACTAAGTTTCTTCTTGAAACAATTGCCATTGGTTCAGCAGTTGCAGTTCCACTACTAATGCCAAGTGTGGTAAATGCTATTATTGGTGGATTAGTATTGAGTGTCGCATTTTTCCACGGCAAACATGTAGTCCTTAATCCGCAAATGGAGACTTTAGTGTGAGGTGTAACTGATGGTAGCAAAAAGGTCATTCATTGAAAAACTAGCCGAGGGAATTGGTATCATTCCAAAGATTTCAAATCGAATAGAGGTTAAGAGTGCTGGGGGCGAATTACAAAAATTCCCCAGTCCGAGTGAATGGAATAATCATATCGAATTTGATGCCCAAGCATGGCCCAACCGTGTTGAGAAAAACTATTCTCTTGTGCCAACAACCTGCTTTAATTGTGAATCTGCGTGTGGACTATTAGCATATGTGGATAAAGAAACAGGAACAGTTAGTAAATTTGAAGGCAATCCTCATCATCCTGGGAGCCGAGGGAGAAACTGCGCCAAAGGCCCTGCAACAATAAACCAAATCAAGGATACTGAACGTATTCTTTACCCTCTGCGCCGCAAAGGTCCGCGAGGGTCCGGCGAGTGGGAACAAATTTCTTGGGACACCGCTCTTGATGAAATTGCAGTCAAAATTCGCGCCTCATTAAAGAGCGGAGCAAAAGACAAAGTCGTTTACCATGTAGGTCGTCCTGGTCACGAAGGTTATGCAAATCGCGTTCTCAAAGCATGGGGTGTTGATGGGCATAATAGCCATACAAACATTTGTTCCGGTGGGGCGCGAACAGGATATGCAATCTGGCATAAGTATGACCGGCCAAGCCCCGACCATGCCAATGCCAAAGTAATTCTTCTCACCTCTTCACACCTCGAGACCGGTCATTATTTCAATCCTCATGCTCAAAGAATTATGGAAGGAATGATGGCTGGTGCGAAGTTAATCGTGATTGATCCAAGACTTTCAAACACAGCATCAATGGCAGATGAATGGGTTCCAACTTACCCTGGCTCTGAACCAGCCTTATTTTTGGCCATTGCACGATATATTCTTGAGTCCGGTAAATATGATCGTGAATTCATGGAAAAATGGACTAATTGGGATGATTGGCTCAAAGCAGACCATCCAGAAACTTCACAGACATTTGAAAAATTCATCGAACTATTAATCGCTGAATACCAGTGTTATTCTGATGAATTCGCTGCCGAAGAATGTCAAATCCCTATTGAACAAGTAAGGCGCGTTGCCGAACTCGTTGCCGATGCTGGCAGTCAACTTTCGACCCACGTGTGGAGGTCAGCATCTATCGGTAATTTGGGTGGCTGGCAGGCAGCAAGAACACTCCATTTCCTCAATGTACTGACTGGTTCAGTAGGCACAGAAGGAGGAACTTCTCCAAGTGCTTGGAACAAATTCCAGCCAGAATTTTTTGATGTTCCAGAAGACCCTGATGGTTGGAATGAATTACATTTCCCTCCCGAATATACTTTGAATCATTATGAAATGAGTCATATTTTGCCCCATCTGGTTAAGGAAGGAAGAGGTGTAATGGATGTTTACTTTAGCAGAGTATTCAATCCAGTTTGGACATACCCTGATGGTTTTTCTTGGATTGATATGTTTGAAAATGAAGATGCAATTGGTTGCCATATTGCTTTAACTCCTACATGGAATGAAACCGCATTCTTCGCAGATTATGTTTTGCCCATGGGTCATTCAAGTGAGAGGCATGATATCAATTCGTACGAAACTCATGCTGGAAAATGGATAGCGTTCCGTCAACCTGTATTACGCGAATATGCCCGGCGTCAAGGTAAGGACGTAGAATTTACCCATGAGATAAATCCCGGTCAAGTTTGGGAGGAAGATGAATTTTGGATAGAATTATCATGGCGTATAGACGATGGCACAATGGGCATTCGCGAACACTTTCTCTCACCTTATCGTGAAGGAGAGAAAATTAACATTGATGAGTATTATCAGTATATTTTTGATAGAGTTCCCGGCCTAAAGGAAAAAGCAGAATTAGAAGGCATTGCCCCTCTTGAATTCATGAAAAAACATGGCGCATACTTAGTGGATGAGGCGATTTACAAGCGCCATGAAGATGAAGTAAAGGAAGGTGGAATTATCATTGATGGTAAGCAAATGGAGGGCTGGCCAACTCCCTCAAAGAAGCAGGAATTCTATTCTCAAACGATGATTGAGTTTGGTTATCCGGAACATGCAATACCTCATTACCGAGTCAAGAGTCACATTCACCCTGACTTTTTAGAGGAGGAAAATGCATATTGTTTGCTGCCTAATTTCAGACTACCAACGCACATCCACTCTCGTTCTGCAAATTCAAAATGGCTCGCTGAAATAGCCCATCGCAATCCAGTTTGGATGCATCCGATTGATGCCAATAATTTGGGAGTGGCCGATGGAGATTTAATTAAGGTGCAGACCGAAATAGGCTTCTTCATTGACAAAGTTTGGATTACTGAAGGAATAAAACCGGGTGTTGTCGGATGTTCTCACCACATTGGTCGTTGGCGCAGAAAGCAAGATCAAGGAAACCGCTTAATGACAAATGAAGTAAATATCACAAAAACCGAATCAGGTTCTTATCGAATGGAAACAGTAAGTGGAATTGAACCATGGGAATCAAATGATGCAGATACAAATAGAGTGTGGTGGAGAGATGGTGGGGTTCATCAAAATATCACTCATGCGGTCCAACCCGATCCAATTAGTGGCCATCATTGTTGGCTGCAGAAAGTAGTGTTATCTTTACCGGCCGAGGGGGAAAAGTACGGAGATATAGAGGTTGACCCGAAGAAATCCTTTGCATACTATCAAAAGTGGAATCAGTGGGCCAAGGATAAGGAAACTCACCCGCGCGGTGAGCGCAGACCTCTTTGGTTCAAGCGCCCCCTACAACCAAAGAAAGAGCATTTCTACATAAAAGAGGATGAAAACTAAAATGGAACTAGGTACTCTAATCCTCATTTTTGTACTCGTATTTATTACAGGTTTTTTATTCGCTCCATTAGGTTTAGGCGGGGGTCTATTATTTGTGCCAATATTTCATTACATCGCTGGATGGCCAATTGAAAGCCCCTTGATGATTACCTCCCTGCTACTTACTGCAGTGGTATCTTTTGGCTCAGGTACGACACACATTAAAGCGGGTCATTGGGATAAGTCAGTGAGAAACACTGCTCTTTTCGGGGCAATTCCAGGTGCGCTTGCCGGCGTCGGACTATTTCTTGTGATGGGAAGCAATATGGGGGTAATTTTCAAATCAATAAGCGTAGTCATGATAGGTTGGGCAATTCTAAAAACTTGGCAAAAACTTAGTGATGAACCTAATAATAATCCTACAAATGATGGTGAAAAAGTTGTAGAAACAATCCCATTGCGCATTGGAGCAAGTATAGGTGGAGGGCTTTCAGCAGTATTGGGAATTGGTGCTGGTGCTATTTATATTCCAATATTACGCCAATATGCGAATGTACCTGCACGTAAGGCAATTGGAACAAGTCTCAGTATTATGATGATAGTTGTACCAATTGCTCTATTAGCTCATAGTTCTGCATTAACAGGCGAACACTTTGATTTTCTCATTTCTGAAGGTGGTTATTACCTCCTACCTAGCGTTGCGATATTTGCAATTTCAGGTGCTTCGATAGGTGCAAAAGTTGGGCTGAAATACCTTCCCTCAAAGGTAGTGGTGACAATTTTCTTCGCCATCTTGTGGCTCATTTGGATTCGGTATGTTGTTGATCTTTCAAAATATATCTAATAGGGAATCACCATCATCATTGTCCCAAGAAATAGGGAATTATAGAGACCTTCACTTGTATTAGGGTGGTTCATTGGTAGGATACACCAGTTCCATAAGCGAGTATTTCCACCGAGGCATTTTTACTATTGCCAGACTGATCTGCTTGAATTGTTGAAGTTTCCAATCTCATATTTAGGACCTCATCAAAACCATTTGAGATAGCCAATTCCCGCAAACGTTGGATTGCTTCTTGGCGTCCCCAGTCAAGGATTTTATCAAGAGATTTAATATTGCCACCAAAAATTGACTTTATTCGCGCATTGAATAATTGCCAGTGTGACGGGGCAGCAACGATATTGATTGCTAATAAATCTGAACGAACAACTCGACGCCCAGGGAGTGGGCTTCGTAAGGTTGAAACATTATCTTTAGGCATTGCCTTTTCTCGCGCTAGTAAATCATATCGTAATCTCTTTTGGTGCCAATTGCCACCAAACCAGGATATTAAAAATATTATTATTGGCGAAAGAATTGAGAGAGTGTAGATGCCTACCACAAACATGTATTCTATATCAGGCATGAAAATCACTGGATTATTACTGCAGTCCCATAAGCGAATAATTCTGCCGCCCCGCCCGCTACTGCTGAAGTTGCAAATCTAACATTTACTACTGCATTCGCTCCTCGTTGTGCTGCATCTAATACGAGGCGCTGTAATGCTTCATTACGTGATTCTTGTAGTAATTCAGTATACCCCTTTAATTCTCCACCTACAATATTCTTAAATCCTGCCATTATGTCTTTGCCAATATGTTTTGCTCTTACTGTTGAGCCTGTTACTACTCCGAGAGATTGAATGATTGTTCTACCTGGTATTGTCTCTATGTTGGACAGAGCGATTTGTGCTACTTGTGGAGTTCCAGTATTGGGTTGCATGGAAGAGCCACTATGGGGTAAGTTATTCAGTTTTTGCACCCTCTATCCACAAAAATATGGTAAGCCAAGTATAGAATAGAAGAGGAAAGAAGTGATGACAATAATGGCACTGGAAAATGAAAGATAATATTCACCATTCACTTTTTGAGTTGCTCTTTTGCTTGGGCTTCAGGGGTAATTAGGATTGCTTCAGCGGATGTCTCAATATCTGGTGTCACAAAAACAAAATCAACTGGGTTATTATGAAAACCACTTTCGGGAACCTGTTCTAATCCTTGCCGTGTATTCATCCAACAAAAGAAAATAATTGCAGCAAGTATGAGGTTACAGAAAACAACTTGGCCAATACCTGCAATCATTCCAATAAGATCCATGCTAGCGGGGTAATATTCCTGTGATTGGTAAAATTCAGACATTATAGAATTACTCATTACAGTTAATGAGATTGCTGAAATCGTAGAATATCCAACCCAAACTCCGGCGGCATGATAAGAATACTTCATTTTTGCAGCTAATAATCCGGTTACCAATAATCCACAAAGGCAACCTATTGCGGCAAAGATCATCTGCAATTCAAGAATCCCGCTTTCCCTAAACTCATCCATTAGTTCCTGTGTATCATTTAATGCTTGATTTCCCTCATTTGTTTCATTCCATTGTTGTTGTTCAGAACTTGAACCATTTTCTGGATAGGGGCCAATATCCAATTGTTCAAAATCTAAATCAAGGATATTACTTTTGTAAATATATCCTGTGGCAAGTGCATTGAAGCCACTCAATACAGACATCATTGCAATGAAAATGGCAAGACCCCAGTGCCACCAAGGGCTCGGTGGTTGAAGATTATGTGTTGAAACTGCAACAGTATAAGGTTGCAAAGAATCACCTACAATATCGGTTGTGTTCTCAACCATTCAAGATCAGAAATGTACAATTGACGAATATCATCCAAATCTAATACGAGCATTGCCAGCCTTTCAAGCCCCATGCCCCAAGCACAAACCGGCGCACTACAACCAAGTGGCTCGGTTACTTCAGGCCGGAAAATCCCTGCACCGCCTAATTCTAGCCATTTGCCACGCCACTTGACTTCCACTTCCAAACTGGGTTCAGTGTATGGGAAATATGCGGGTCTAACTCTCACTTCAGGGTAACCCATTTTAGCATAAAATGTCTTTAACATTGTAACAAGCATAGGTAAATTTGCTTCAGGCTCCATGATTATCCCTTCGATTTGATGGAATTCTGGAAGGTGCGTTCGGTCAATACTCTCCTTTCTAAACACCCGTCCAACAGAGAAAATTCGGCAAGGGGCATTTGGATTTTCAGCAAGATGCTGAATTGTATTTACTGTAGTGTGCGTACGCAAGAGGCCTTTTTGTGAAATATCCGTGGAATAAGCGCCTCCCCATCCGATTGAACCGGTGTCTCCACCATCTTCATGGATTGATTTCCATTGCTCAAGCCGTTTATGGGGGATATCAAAGGTGGCAGGGTTATCCAAGTAGAATGTGTCTTGCATTTCTCTTGCAGGGTGGTCTTGGGGGATAAATAAGGCGTCCATATTCCATCCTGCTGACTGAACGAAATTGGCCTCAATTTCCGAAAATCCCATTTCGAGGAATACCGCTCTTACACGCTCAATAAGTGCTTGCATTGGGTGAGATTTGCCGGTAATTGGAGTCTTTGATTCAAGACTTACATCATAGGGCTTGAATTCGGCACTTTTCCAGGAATCATTTGCAAGTAATTCGGGAGTGATGGAAATTATTTGCTCCACCTCGGCTAGATTTTCAGACGAGATTCCACGCCCCTCTTCCGTAATCTGCCAAGTTCGTATTGTTGTCTCAGTTGAAACGAGCAATCCTTTTCTTCCTCGAAAATGGTTGAGCAAATCAGCATCCAATTGTACTTCTTCACAACCGTCACGAAGTTGCTCAAGGAAAGCAAAGCGGGTAGCAATAACAGATTCCACAGTTTCAAAATCTTCCGGCAGACAAAGTGAGCCAGCCTGAATTGTCACACCGAGTCCTTTCAATAATCCAACACCGGGGCCTGACTCATGCTTTTCAAAAGATGAATTTGAAAGGTCACGCATTCCTCTTTCACCTTCTGGCTGAGCGATTAACCACTTTAACAACCGATCTTCAAGTAGCCCATTAGTCAATGCTGCCTCTCCTTCTGCACCAAGAGTCCACGTTTTGTTGATAACTTCGTTAATGGTGGCTAGTCCCTTGTTTGATAATCCATGTCCAGCGGTTACGACAGTTGCTTGGTCCGACCAAGAACAACTATTCAGCAACTCGTTTAGGGACCATTGTCGGACGGAATCTGCTTGCATTTTTCCAAGCATTCGCCGTTCGGAGTTTGATAGTCCCTCCTCGCTCATAAATCGCTTGACCCATCTCGCTGACTTGACCCTTACGGGTCAAATGAAGGAAATAATGAGATTATGTAGGGAGGATGGATGGCTTGAAATATTAATCCCAATACTATTCCTCTTCGTCATGCCAAAGAAAAACATCACAAGAAGGGCAATCCCATGAATTGGGCTTTCTTCCTTTAACTTTGGCAACATCTCCGCAAGCCCCACATAAAATAGTCGTAGTTATTGGTTCATCTAATGTGGTGTCAATGCGATACATCACGCGTCCTGAGTCTGGCATCTGGCCCTCACTTGGCTGCCAAGTCGCAATTTCTTCTTGGCTCAATCCATGCTCATCTGGCTTTGTTGAATGACCCCAAATGAAAAGAACAATTCCTGCCAATCCAATTGTTGCCCCAAAAGGGGCAAGTGAAGGATCTAGACCCAAGGTGAACACCGCTCCAATACTAAGGCATGCAAGTCCTGAAATGAGTAAGTTTTGACGAACACCTTGCATCAAATCACCCAGTTCTTTCCAATCCATCTGCAAGAGCAGCTGCAACCCTTGCCATTTTTTCCTCAGGGATTGCGCAAACTCCAATTCTAATTCCCCCATTTAGAGGAACTAAATACACATGGTGGTCCTTCGCAGCCATCTCGCAAATAGCATGATTTTCCTCGCATTCGAGAAAGGCAAAATAGCCATCATGGGTAGGGATTAGAGTTAATCCATTGCTGATTGACGAAATACGTAGTGCTTCTCTTCTTGCGGCCAATAATTGCTTGAAAGAATCACGCTCTACAGTCCATTTTTCGAGAAGTTGTGGATCATTATGTATTTCTGAAATGGCTCTCTGAGCGACTCGCGGAGCAGCAGACCAAGTTCCTCTCCCTGAATGAAGTAGTACATCATTAACATTATTTAGGAACTTTTCATCGGGGTGGAGGCAAACTAGAGCGCCAGTCCTTAAGCCATATACGGTGTGCGATTTTGAGCATGAAACGGCGAAACAAAGCATCAAATTTGTTGGCCATTTCCGCTCGGTTTTCATTTTCTCCAAAATAGATTCTGCCCATCCGAATGGCTCATCCGCATAGAATGAATATGCAGCATCAATAAGTAAGGTAAAACCAGTATTGGGATGGGCAACTGCAAAACCCCATATGTCATTTAGTAGGGCTGAACGTTCATTTCGGCAAAGTGACAGGCCGGTTGGATTGTGTGCAGGGTCATTTAACCAAATGAGAATTCGCTTTTGTCGCTCAACTAGACCTGCAAGTGCCGACGTGAATCCATGGCCATCATAATTTTTTAAGCCGTTTACAGGCGATTCCGGAATTAAGGGCCAAGTTTCAATCCCACAATTCTGCTCGTGGATGATTGTCCGATATGGACCCCAATGACGATTTCTCAATAGAAGATTATCTCCTCTATCAAGAAAGTTTGTAGCACTTACAGATAATGCTCCACATCCGCCGGGGGTGGCAATTGAGGTTGCTGAGAGTCCCAATTTTTCAAGTGGAACTCGCAGGTCACCAAGAGCCATATCAATTGCTAATTCACGAAAAGGCGGTAATCCTTTCAAAGGTGCGTACCCGCATAATTCTCGCTCTGGTTGTTGTCGAATATGGGCCTCAACTGTTTTATTCACCATTAGTGTTCCATCTTCATGTAATAGACTACCAAGAGTGCCATTGACCACATCAATACCTTCGGCTTTCGCAGCCATACTACGGCTAAACCAATGAAAAATAGGGTCATCCCCTCCCTTAGTTTGGGCATGTGGATTTAGCAATAATGGCGATGGAGAATATTCCCCTTCCGCTTCAAGCATATTTTCCTCCATTCCAACACCTCCACAACTTTTTCCTGTTATTCATTTGATACCTTTAGCCAAAATATTTTTCCACTTTTCTACCAATGGTAGAATCACTGCTTTGTGTGAAATTCAACCTTGCCTAAAGTATTGGTTACCATATTGGCGAGCAGTTTGAGGTGGGTGTCCTTGTGCGACTAATTGCTGTTCATATTGTAATTGTTCAGCAGTCATCATTGCATCATATGGGAGTACGCCTCCAGGCATTGTTGCCATGCCACCACCAAAGGCTGCATCTGAGAAAGCAGCATTAACAAAAGCATCATCCTTTATGGAGCCCCTACCTCCTCTTCCAACCAAAAAGAAAGTAAGTAATACAATGATTAAGATAGCACCACCAACTCCAATTAATACTGTTGGATTTTCAAGTATACTCTGGAGGTTATCACTTTCAACATCTCCTGAATCATCAACATTATCATTGCCACTATTGGTATTTCCGTTGTTATTGGTAGTGCCGCTTCCGTTGTTATTGGTAGTGCCACTTCCGTTGTTACTGTTAGTTCCATTGTTAGTGTTATTTCCACTGTTATCGACTATTTCACATCCAGTTGTGTCAACTACAGTACCAGTTGGAGTATTTGCACATTGGTCGGCAGCATCTTCCACGCCATCTCCATCGCTATCGACAGGGGTTTTTGGGCATCCCATGCCATCATCTCCATCAACAACTCCGGCTACAGTTGGACATTTATCGCCATCAGTTCCGTCAGGATTGTCACCAAAGGTATCATTATCTGCATCTACCCATTGAGTTGAATCTTGTGGATTAAAGTCAATCGAATTAGCCCAGCCGTCACCATCAAGGTCAGGGCAGCCAAACATTGGGTATGTTGACTCACCATATGTCGTTGGGCATTCATCAATTATTCCGTCTCCGGTATCAGTCGTATTGTAGCCATCTTGGTCAATGTCATTAGCCCACAATTCTCCATAATTTTGAATATAGAACATTTGTCCTAAAATTTCATTGTTTGATTCATTTGATTCCACTATTTCATTATTTGAATCTACAACAAATTGGCAGTAATAGTTGCCTGAAGAAATGCTTTGAGTGATTTCAACAATTTCGCTTCCGGAAGCGATAATATTACCATAGGTAGCATCATCAGTTACTGTTCCAGAGATTAGAGTTTCAACCGACTGGAGATTTTCGTCAAGTAACATGATATCCCAGCCAAATGAGTCAAGTGGTCCACGAAGGTTGGTGATGCTATATGATGCAAAGCCACTTTCTCCACTCGTAATATTTGATAGGCATGAGAAACTATTTGGCTCCAAATCAGCAGGTGCTGGATTTGTTGTGGTAATGGCGAGGGTGTAATTCCCAACTGTTCCATTTGAACCAATCATCAATACATAAGTTCCATCTTGTCCCTCGTGTGCAGTATTGTCAAGGCTATGCCATCTCATCTCATCTACGCTAGGGTATTCCCATCCCCCAATCAATGAGCCTATTTGAGTGTAAAGAGTAGCAGTAAATGCTGTGCCTTCAGTTTGAATGATGGATATTTCTACATTGTTAAACTCGGATAATGTGAATTGATATGCATCAACAACATCACTACCATCAACACAACCTGTGCCGGATTCCATTGGATTTGTTCCGATGTTACTTGGGTTGTTACTTTCATCACTTGCATCTTGGCCAAGTGAAAGGTCAGAAGCACCACCGCAAGAAAATGGTGGGATCCAAGTGCCTTGTGCTGGCTCTCCAATGAACAAACGATAGTCTCCCTCACCACTGGATCTATTGATAATCAAAGTATAGGTTCCAGAGGTAAGATTCCAAGTAGTATCTGCAGTTGAAACAAAATCATCAGACCACCATGAGATACTTTTGTCAACTTGCTCACCAGAGCTAGTAAGTAAATCCATATCGTAATCAGCACCTCCAGGCGTTGAAACTAATGTGGCATTAAGCGGCATTCCAGATGATACGGTGACTTTGTACCAATCAGTTGTATCTGAACCATCAAGACAACCGCGGAATTCTTGCTCAATATCTGTGCCGAGACTAATCGCACCGGGGGAGTTTCCGCCGGCATCTCCTCCACTGCCAGCATCATTTTGTGAAGAGGGACATGCTGTTTGAGAAGTGCCAATGGTTATTTGTGAAGTTGGGTCAATGGTATTATCGTCCTCTGATTTTTCTTCGATGACCTCTTCAGTGTCTATTTTTGCAGACAAATAATAAGCACCGCCAATTAAATCGTTTGGGATTACCGCATTAATTGAAACAACCTGTGTTACATCAATCAACGCACCATTTACGGTTTGGTTGGCAATCATGTGGTCAACCCAGTTAATGTGGAGATAATCAACCGATAGCCACAACTTAATGTTGAATACTTCACTAGTATCTAGGCTCCCAGTATTATTGATATCTACATCTATGCTAATTGAATCACCTTGTTGTGCCCCAGAGGGGACATTGATGTCTTCAATAACAAGGTTTGGCCCAGGTATTGAATAGTTTGTCCAAACCTTAAGAGTGTAGTTGGAAACTCCTGACCACTGCGATGCATTGACAAAATATGTTCCATTCACTCCATCCCATTGACCTCCTGATGTTGATGCAATTTCCGGATTTGAAAATCCAAAGCCTGAATCTGCTACCGAACCATTAGGTGCATGAATAAAAATGTCAAGGTCTGAAGTATTATCGTGCATGGTAAGTTCAACCTCAATGGTGTGGTTGGCGGGAACATCAAAAGCAAAAACATCATTACTATCTGTGCCATCGATGCATCCAGTGTATACACTGGTAACATTTGACCCCATATTGGTTGGATTATCTGTCCAGTTTGCAACAGCATCCCCTCCAGTACCGCCATCATCTTGGCTTTGATTCCACCAATTGTCGCAATTTACAGATTCATTTGTCCAAGCTTCAAGGTTATAATTTCCATCGCCTGTATATTGGTATATTGCGATGTAATAAGTTCCCGCAACACCAGAAATAGAGGTGCCTGCACTGGAAACTCGTTCAAGAGGATCATTATATTCAGAAGCATCTAGTGCAGCAGTTCCTGCTGAATTAACAAGATAAAGGTCAAAATCTGCACCTGCAGGTACGGATAATTCAACATCAATATCCTTACCTGAAGTCAACGAAAATGAATACCAATCTGATGTGTCAATAGAGTCCACACAACCGGTGAAGGATGTTGTTGGGTCAGTGCCCAAGGGTTTGGATGTGTTTGAAGTATTGCCCGAATCTCCTGCGGTTCCACCATCACTTTGAAATGCTGGGCAAGGTGCGCGTGCACCGGCTTGAAAAGTAGTTCTAATGTCATTTTTCAATTCAGCAGAAGGTGTGCTTTGCAGGAAAAAACCTTCATTTTCTTCTTGGTCAATGTCAAAGGTTTCAGCAATAGGCTCGGGGACAAACTGGCTTCCCAAAGGGGCGAAAAGTGCAGTTAACAGCAATACAGTTACGATAGTGTGGGTCTTCATGGTAATACCTCGCATATTAATGGACCAATCGCTCACATATCAAGGTAAGGTATTTCCGATGTAAATGCAAATTGCTGGATATTGCAATTAATTGGACCATGTAGTAAGTATTGCAGGTAAAATGGCATTAATAATAATGCAAATTGTGGAGCCGACAGAGGGATTCGAACCCTCGACCTGCTGATTACAAATCAGCCGCACAACCGGGCTATGCTATGTCGGCGCGGCCCTGCGACGACCTCTGCTTCATCAATGCTATGGCTATAATTCTATAATTTCCCATCCAAATGCAGATGTTTTTTGGTCGCCCAGCAAAATATTTCCTTGTGATTGGGTGGTAAGAGTGAAAGAGGGAGGGCTATCCCCTGTATATTGAGAGATATGTCTGCGAGGGTATTGGATGGCAAGGCGTGTGCTGCCGAGGTTGAATCAGAACTCATCGTAAGAGTGAGCAATTTGAAAGGCAAAGGTATTGAACCACATTTAGCAGTAATTATTGTCGGAGATGACCCTGCTAGTCATGTTTATGTCGGTGCAAAAATCCGAGCATGCAAACGTTTGGGAATTAAATCAACACATGTGGAAATGCCATCTAATGCTAGTTTTGCAAGTGTTTTAGAAGAAGTTGAGCGATTAAATAATGATGATTTAGTACATGGTATATTAGTCCAATCTCCACTTCCAAAGGAAATGGACGAATTGTCATTAACTGATACTATAGATCCTAAAAAGGATGTTGATGGGTTCCATCCGACAAATTTGGGTCGTCTTGTTCAAGGTCGGGCAGATGGATTACTTCCATGTACTCCGCATGGTGTAATGCGTTTGCTAAATTGGGGAGGGGTTGAATTATCTGGAAAGCGAGCAGTTGTTGTTGGAAGAAGCAGAATTGTGGGGATGCCTCAAGCCTTATTATTATCAAGAAAAGGAGCCGATGCGACAGTTACAGTCACTCATTCACGTACCATGGATATTGCTGAAGAATGCAGGAATGCAGATATAATTGTCGCCGCAGTTGGGCGACCGGAATTTATCAAACCCGAATGGGTAAGGAAAGGGGCAGTGGTCGTTGATGTTGGCGTAAATCGCGTTGACGATGAATCGCGAGAGAGAGGTTACCGGCTTGCAGGCGATGTTCATCCAGATGTCGCCCTCGTTGCTTCAGCACTTTCACCCGTACCGGGGGGTGTTGGGCCTATGACAATTGCAATGCTCATGGCTAATACTGTGCGTGCTGCTGAAATGTAATTTTCACCCTCAGTTCGTACCGATTCAAGGATGCTTTCTAGGTCGAATATTGTGCCGTGAGGGTGAAAAAAAGCTGCTTTTAAGCAGTCATGTGAGCGGAAGGTTTGATTTACTCAACCGCTTGTGGGCATTTGAATGAACTCGGAGCGATATTATCCGGCCCTCAGTCAAGCCCTGTTTGGCCTATCCGTTTCGGTTGTCCTTTTCACTCTTCTAAATGTCCTCATCGGCCCTTGGCCCGGTCATTTTGGTGAGAAATATTATGGTTTTCCTTTTTTGAAAAATTTATTTGGGCTTGAGAATAGCCAACCAGTTTTTGGGCCGAACGGAATTTGGAGTTCACAGGAGGTTCTACTTCTTGTCCTCGCGATTATTTCTTTTGCCGGTGGCAAGTGGGCCGGGCGCTTTAGGCCCCATTTTGTAGTGCCAACAGGAGGAGATGCTATTGCCTTGGGAGATGAGTTTTCAGCAACCGTAGTTTCCGCAAGTGCCGTAAGCACTACTGGGTCTTCATCTGATAATTTCCTCAAAGGCGGTAATTCAACTTTAAATAATCCAATGACATCTTCCATTGTAGATTCAATAATCTCCGAAGCAGAAGCAGTAAGTCAAGTAGCAATTACATCTGCTTCAAACTTGCTTGCCTCAGTATCACCTGAACTCCCTGTGAAGGAAGTTGCAAAGAGCAATGTGTACAATGAGATACCTGGGGTGGATAATTTGATTCTTGATGACGCTCCTGAAGTAAAAATGCCCTTTGCTCCATCTGAAAATATTTCAGTTGCTTTACCCAAAGCCGGTGAAGAAAGTAATTCATTACCTCCTCATATAATCGCTAATGCAGAGGCTATTCAGGCAAAGAATGTACCCTTGCCAAAGTCTACGCCTTCTGAACAATTCCAAGCCGAACCCCAACTCCTGCCACAAGATGATGAATTGCAAAGTGATGAAATGCCTGATCTTAGCAATCTATTTGATGCCGCTAGCGTGGACAATGAACCTTCACCCTCAAGCCAACCTCCAGTAGAAACGTCGGCTGAAATAATGGGGTCTGACAAAATAGAATCTAAACCCTCGGTTGTAGTTTCAGCCACAATAGAGATGCCTGATTTATCTGAATTATTAGGAGAGGTAGTTCAGCCTAAGGACATACCTCAACCGGTAGAAACTCCCCCGTCGCCAAGTGGGTCAAATGAACTCTCTGATATGCCTGACCTCTCAAGTCTGTTCTAGAGTCCAAATGCTTTTTTACGGACTTATTTTTTCATTATCTCGGCGTTGCAGTATTGGTTTTTGAGAGGTCCTCAACTTTGAAAGTGGCTAGTTCTCCTATCTTTTCCCCTCCGGTGATTTGATGGATAAGAGCCCTACCCGAAAACTGAGGCCCGATAATGACTGACTCCGATTTCGAAATGAACCTCGAGAATCTGATGGATAGTCCAGGTGGAAGAATCATTCTTGAAATACGAACTCATGTGATGCACAGATTACCCCTCCTTGCGGGGATTTTTTTTCTCGGGTTGATTGGTGGTTATCCCCTTGCATCCTACATTGTAGAATGGTTGGTTACCGATGCCAGCCTTGCACCAACTGATACAAGTATTGCAGTTCTTACTCCTGTTGAGTTTATTGCAATAAAGATGCGCTTTGCAGCAGGCTTCGGAATATTAATGGCTAGTTTTATGCTAATCTATGATGTCGTGAAAATTGGGCTAAATTCACAATCACTTAGGGAAAGGGTTGAAGAGGCTGATTTGCAAATTCCAAAGATGAATGCAAAGATGATTGTTGTCATGTTGTTCATACCTTTGCTCGCTATTGCCGGACTTGTATACTCCTATGGATTATTATTGCCATTATTATTGGACTATTTAGCAAATGATGCAGCATCTGCTGGCCTCAAAACCGAGTGGCGCCTTTCAGCATATTTGGGATTTATTTTGAATATGACTTTGGCAAGTATGCTTGGATTTCAAACTCCTCTCATGACAATGGTAGTTCTTCGCTCGGGATTATTATCACGCGCTGATTTGTCAAAATGGCGTCGCCATATTTGGTTTGGAGCGACTATTTTGGGGGCATTGTTTTCCCCTCCAGACCCCCTTTCCCTTTTCTTGGTTGCAGGGCCGATTGTACTACTTTTTGAATTGGCATTAATACTTGAAATGATGATGCCAAAGAAAAACGGTGGTGCTGAATGACACCAATAATTACCGCGTAGTAGTCCTAGTTTTGCTCTTCCAAATAGGAATGTACAGTGTTCCTTTGTGCAATCATTTCGCCCTGATTGAGATAGTAATTGTCAGTGAATGAATAATAATGTTTTATTCAGCTTCGGCATAAAATCCACGATTTCGTAAATCTTCCTCGGCTGCAACCCGGATTCCTTCTTCAACATCAACTGCTTTCAACATCAATGTTCCTGCGACTATCAATAGCGCAATGCTAACTAATGCCATTCTGCTGCCGAAAAACCCACCTACAAAGGCATACAAGAGTGGCCCCATAAATGCAGCAACTTTTCCAAAGAATCCAAAGAATCCAAAGAATTCTGTTGAACGTGTTTCAGGGATGATTTGACAGAATAATGAACGTGCCAAACCTTGACTTCCACCTAATAATGAGCCGGACATTACCCCGAGCATCAAGAATTGGGTTGAAACAGTAAAGGATAATGGAGCCCAAAAGTTATCGCGCAACCACACCGCAAAACCATCTCCTGCTTCATCACCAATATTTGTCGGATGATCCAAACCAACAGTAGTTGAATCACTTGAAGGAGAGCCCTCAATTGAAGCACTAAATCTTGAATCAGAAAACAGGCCGGTAAAGCCTGAATCAATTGCGGTTTGAGATATCGAGCCCGCTATTGCATCGTCTGGCCAAGAACCTCCCTCCTTCATTGTTGGCAAACTTGCAGCATCGGTATCAAAAACCTCAAGAATAGCCTTGTCACTTGCACCGCCTCCAAATAAATCGTCGGGGTCGCTTATTGTCATTACATCATATTCTCCAGTAGTTTCATTATAGGTAAGTTGGACATCATACTCCGAGTGGCTTTCAAGTTCAAGTGGAGCAAAACCTACTGCCAATACTACCACTACACACCAGCCAACACACGCCATTGTTAATGCTGACTTTGTTGAAGTCGCTTCGGCCATTTTGGTAAATCCAATAGCGGCAGGTGCTGCTACAAATTGAACAATCATGATTACGAGCATTAGGGTTCCAATGTCAATTCCTAATACTGCTGAGCCAAATGAACCGGCAAGTGCGGTAACGGAATTAATACCATCAATAAATAAGAAATATGCAATCATGTAGATTGTTAATACCTTGAATTTACTGATTTCCTTGACGGTTTGCCTCAATTCGGATAATGCGATCTTTGTTGCATGGCCTATTCCTGTGATTTCAAGTGGATTTTCAACCTCGGGTTCAGGTATATGTTTAAAGGTGTAATATGCAAAACCATACCACCATAGGCCACTACTGACTAAAGTAAAAGGAATTACCCAATCGCCACTTAAACTGAGAACCATGACTAGGTGAATGAGCAACAAAATACCTCCTCCAAGGTAACCATAAGCAAATGCTTTATTGGATATTTCATCCATTTCATCTTCATCGCCCATGTGGGGGAGAATTGCATTGTAGAATACACTTGCACCGTTTAATCCTAAATTAGCAAAGAAATAAGCAACCCAGACCCAAAGCCAAGCACCAGCGCCAAGATAACCTCCAATTGCAAGAGCAACAGTGCCGACAACTCCAATAATTGTAAATAGCCGCAACATCCACATTTTTATTGTAGTTCTATCGGCAATTATTCCTAATGCCGGCGACACAAATGCGATGAGCATTGCTGAGGCCATAGTTGCAAATGCCCAAGCGATATCTGCAGTTATCGTAAAGTCGCCGAGCAAAGTAAAGGCAGAACCATTTGTTCTAATGAACAGATAGGTAAACCATGCCGGTAATATTGCGGTTACTACGCTGGTTTCGTATGCGGACTTAGCCCAATCATACATACCATAGCCGAAAATGGATTTTTTTTGCTCATCGCTACGATTTTCCCGCTTCTCCTTTAACGTCTGCATGATATATCCCCGTCATAAGCAAAGTCTGTTCTCTTTTGATACTTCCTCAACAAAGCAGTGTTTCATGGGTCTTTTTTATCAATAGGTAAACAATCGCCCGTGTATGGAATGGGTTCAACCTCCCGAGAACAGTCTCGAGTCTTTGAGCCAAGGCCTCCTTGCTTTCGACGGAGTTGAATTTGATTTACGCTTAACAAAGGATGGAGGGGTGATAATTCATCATGATGCCAAAGTAAGTACTTGCGAAGAAGTACGTTCCGGGCTTGAATCTCCTTGGGTAGAAAATAATAATCTTGATGAGTTATGTGCTTTGGATTTTACGTCATTTGAAAATTTTCTGGCCGATAAGGATGTGCAAATGCGACTAAATGAACAGGCGGCGATGATTTGCGTAGAACTAAAACCACCTCATCCTTCATCCGGCGCCTCTGGTGGTTGGCTAGCAAGTGGTAAACAAAGAACGCAAATGAAAAAGTTAGTTTTGGCCGCAGAAGAAATATTGTCCGAATATTCAGTATCAATTCAAAATAGTGTATTTTATGCATTTTTCAAAGGTTTACCTGCAATTATTAGCAAAGAAAAAATCCACCGCCCCGCCTCCACATTATGGCCAATCATACCCAGTTTTGGTGGGAGAACATTCAAGCGTACAGTATGTTTTCCTCAGTATCTCTCAACTCCTCTTTCACGGTTAATAAGAAAGCAAAAAGCCAATAATTCCCCGATGGTACCTTGTGCATTAGAATACTTTATTCCACCAACAAACAAATTGCCAATAGGGTCTTCAGTTGGACTCAAGGGGAAGCAATTGCAGAAATTACGTCAAGCAACGGGTGGGTTTCCAATATATGTTTGGCCAGGCAAATTACATTTAGAAGCAGAATTGATTAACGCAGGAATTACACCTCTGACCGATAATGCAGCACCATCTATTCATACCCTGCCTTGCGGCTCTGCACGCTGGAAAAAACCCGCAACTCTTCCACTTTCTAATGAATGGATTAATCTATTTTCTACCTCACCACAGGAAGAACATGAGAAACTTATCTCGCAGGCAAATTCGGAATTAACTCCATGGCATGAATTGAATTATTCTGAGCAAAAAAATGTAGTCACACTTTGGCGTAATCGCTATGAATGGAAAAAGAGCATTGATGAACTGATGGAGTCCTGTTCACCTACAACCATGCCTTGGGAAGCAGTTCGACTAATAGGACATAGAGGTTGTGGGAAAAGCCAACGGCCAATCTATTAGCCTCTGCCAAGATAGGCAAACGATTCATTCAATATGTTGCTCTTGCTGTTCTTCTGCGATATATTTTGGCCGATAAAGAGGTACGCCACGCCCACCGCGCATTATTGTTCTTTCATCAACAATCTGCGCTCCAATTCCAGCAGTTCGCGCCCAGCCAAAGAATGTAGTGTAATATTCAGAATCAACAAGTCCAACATGGTTTAGTAATGTACCGGAAGCAATGTCCACATTTGCATTAGGATTGCTGATTTTGGGGATTTCGCCAAGGACTCGAGGGACAACTTCTCTAAGTGTTCTAATAATTTTAAAATTTGAATCATTTGGACATATTTTTTCACCTAGTGCAAACTGAATTGCAGCCCGTGGGTCTTCAGTTCGGAGAACGGCATGGCCGAAACCAAATATTGGCCTCTTTGCTGCAAGTTCGGCCCGTACGAATTTTTCAACTGCATCGCTATCATCTGTACCAATGCGGCGCACAAAGTCTAGGCAGGATTGATTTGCTCTGCCGTGTAATGGTCCAAATAGAGCATTCATTGCCCCGACCATTGATGCATAAATATCGGAGTGGCTACTCGCAATTGCCTTTCCGGTAAAGGTAGAAAGATTCCCACCTCCATGATCCATGTGAAGGACAAGGAAAACTCGCAGTACTTTGGTCAAAGCCCACTTGTCAGCACCAGGAAGGTCAAGCATATGGACGAAGTTTGCAACCAAGCCAAGTTTAGGGCGTGATTCAGGCATGCCTTCAAAACGCTCTTCGCGTATTCGGAAAATTAATGCCATGAGTTCGGGCATGCAAGCAGTCATATTGAGAGCATCTTCTCGCCAGTCCTCAGTTCTATTTGCTGAGCCCAATGTTTGAAGGCCAACTGCGAGCCAATCCATTGGGTGGCCTTTTTTGGGCATTGCTTGAAGCACATTGGCTACGTGGGGAGGGAGGGTTGCACGGGCTGCCAAATCTTTGCGAAAAGAAGACGCTTCATCCGGACTTGGAAGATGTTTATAGTGGAGAAGGAAGACAACATCCTCGGGGTCTAACTCGGCCAATTCATCAATTGGATATCCGACATAATGCACACCACCTTCTGGTGTAACAAATGAGGTTCTACAAGTTCCTACTGGGACGCCGCGAAGCCCAGTATTTAGGTGTGCCTCGGTTATTTCAATGAGAGATTTTGGAGCCGGATTTGGTGTCATCTCTTTCCCTCATTTCATGCCCAAACAGAACATGTGTATAAGGCGAACTATTATTTTTGATGAACGTAGAGGTGAATACGAGCGAACTTGGTGTATTTTTCAACACTTACTTTGCTGCGGCGCACCGCCGGTGAATGACGAAACATTACTTTTTTTTGAGTAATGTGGGAATTATTGAAATGTCTTAGGTTAAGCCGAGGTTGGAATAGAATGGTAAACCTTAGGCCGGTTGGAGAACTTCTCGGAATTATTATCGGGAGTGTACTTAGTTTGAGTGTAATTATTGGTCTTGCACATAACTATTCTTTACTTAATTCACCAATTACTGAATGCGGTGGTTTTTGTGAGTTTCAATTTGCGATTACTGAAAGTCTTGTAATAGGGTTAGTTAATTTCCTCATTTATTCAACACTTACAATAGTATCTTTCATTTTTCGCCGCAGGCGCCTAGAGCAACTAAGAGTTTCAACCTACGGCGGCCGTAGGGCACTTGGGATTCTTGGTGATGTTGGGGATTTGGATATGGATACTCCTCCTACTTCAGATGCCTCTACAATACTCGTAAGTGCCTCACATGGAGAAAAGGCGACACCATCTTCTGCCGATTACAAAAATCCTTTTGATTTCTGACTACTTTCGTCATTAATGGCCGGTTTATTTTTTCCTTAGTGGTGGCCATTGCCTAAAACCTCGTTGTGCTTCTTTATCGGCATCAACCCATAAGCGAATGGTATCTCCATCAATTAGAATTGCATCCTCACTCGTGAGGCCCGGGCAAAATCCAAGTGTTTTATTCCATGATTTTTCACTCCGTAAATTCTCACGCCACCATGGGAATGCTGAACACTGGGTTGGTTTGACCTCGTAAATATCACATGTTTTTTGTCGATTTAAGTAAATACAAATATCATCTTTGGGTCGTGAATTTAGAATCCACCTCCCATCCAATGTTCGCCGGCAATAGCGTTGCAACCATTTAGAAACTTCCAGATCATGGTGCGAACTAATTCTAATTGCATCATCTGGTGAAAGGTAAACAATACCCCCCGGCTCATCACAGCATTTTCCACATTCATCTATGCAAGTGAAGTTGAGTCCTTCACTCCACCATTCTCTATGTTTCATTTGTTTCCGTTTCATAATAGCGCCTCAAACTTTGACTGAGTTACTATCTTTGATTGAAAAATGGTGGGCATTATTTACTGGAATCAATACAGGGTCAAAAACCGGTAAGATATGCGCCGTATCCCTCTTTACTGGCAATATGGGGCGAGGAGATAGGATAGGGAGGCGAACAATTTCAGGTTTTTTCCGCACTGGCCTCCTCCTAATTTTTGCATCAACAAACTCAGGCAGAGGTAGTGAGTCGGGGTCAATTTCAGTCAAGCTGATTTGGACATCTCGTAATTTGTCAACAAGATTAATCAGTTCTTTAGCATCGGCAGTTTCAACTTGTGCTCCAATTTCAAACAACTCTTTTTCATACTTAGCAAGCCGTTTTTGATGCTCTAATAATTCATCTTGGATTCTGCCAAATCCTGCAGTTGCAACCATTTCAATAGGCGATAATTGTTCTGCAACTTTTCCTCTTATTTCAGCATCCAAATCTGGTGCCTTGGTTATCAGGTGTGCATCTCTTTCATCCACTCTAAGAGCATGGTCTCTTCTCTTGTTTAGTTGCTCGAGTTCTTCACCGAGATGCCGTTGAACAATTGCATTTATCGCAGCCTCAGAATCATCCGGCATTAAGTCAGGTGGAACATAATCATCTGATCCAATATTTGGTAACTCTGTGTGAATATCAATCGCCGGTGAAAGAGGGTCGGCAAATACAGTATCAAGCACTTCTGCGGCAATTTCAGCCCCCTTTTCCTCAAGGTTAATATCAGCATATGATTCTTCAATTTGTTCAGTCCCTCTCATCTGACTCGGGTTTCTTAATAGCATAGCAACATCTTTACTATCACTTATTTCCACTCCGCCTTCAATTCCGATTGCCACTTTCTCAAGAGTTGCCTGACAAGAGGCCCAGGATTTGTCAGATTCCGAAATAATCACTTCTAGCATTGAATCAGTAAGTAACAATTGTCTCCCCGAGATTCGTTGGCGAAGCATCATTAGCAGTGAGTCAATACTTGGAGTTTGTAATTCTGCAACGACTGCTGAACGCAATACTTCGCTTAGGCGGTTATGTAAGACACCTGTGTATTGAGAGGAGGCAGTTAGCACGACTTGAATGCCTATGTTTATTGCCCAGTCAATAACTTGGCCAATGGCGTGCATCGCATCCGGTATTGAATATATCAAATCAACATCATCAATTAACAATGCACTTGTTCTGTCAAGCATCTCATTCCAATTTTTTGGTAGGCTAAAATCTGAATCAATAATAGAGCAAGAAAATATTCTAACACAATCACAAGGCAAT
>Ga0233449_1001069_pt1 | contig 26984 bp, 28 predicted proteins | sample SI_124_October20_FD_183012 | JGI IMG/M metagenome (GOLD analysis project Ga0233449, IMG submission 183012) | Seawater microbial communities from Saanich Inlet, British Columbia, Canada - SI_124_October2016_200_MG | ecosystem: Environmental > Aquatic > Marine > Inlet | place: Canada: British... | reverse complement strand
CAACAGTTACCTTGTCACCGGGTAGTATACGAATATAGTGCTTACGAATCTTCCCAGAAATATGCGCCAATACGCTATGGCCATTTTCTAACTCTACCGTAAAGGTAGTATTGGGTAGTTTTTCTTTAACCACACCTTCTAACTCAATATAATCGCTTTTTGACATTGTGTCTGTTTTCTCAACTTAAGTAAATGGGATTATTTTACCCGAATGTCCAGCCTTAGACAAAAAAAGGGAAAGGCTCTGGCATTATTCAAATAAGCTATAATTAGCCTATTTTTCGCCTACTTTAACTACCAATGAAAACAAGTTTTGAATTTTTTCCGCCAAGAACAGAAAAAGGCAAACAGACTTTGGCACAAGTTCGACAAGAATTAAGCGTAATCAGCCCTGAGTATTTCTCTGTGACTTTTGGTGCTGGCGGCACAACTCAAGACGCCACACTTGAAACCGTGCTAGATATTCAAGCAAACGATGGTATTCCAGCAGCACCACATTTGTCATGTATTGACTCTGAAAAATCCAAAATAATCGAGTTACTTGATCAGTACAAAGCTGCAGGCATTAACCGCATTGTTGCCCTACGTGGTGATATTCCATCAGGTGTGCGTGATATTGGTGATTTTCATTATGCCAATGAGTTGGTAGAATTCATCAAATCTCAATACAACGATCATTTTCATATTGAGGTAGCCGCTTATCCAGAGACGCACCCACAAGCCAAAAATGTCCAAACTGATCTTACGCACTTTGCTAATAAAGTAAAGGCTGGCGCAGACGCCGCTATCACTCAGTACTTTTATAATGCTGATGCTTATTTCAGATTTAAAGATGAAGCTGAAAATCTGGGTGTGAATATTCCAATCACACCCGGCATTATGCCAATCACCAATCACACACAGTTGGTCAGATTTTCCAACATGTGTGGTGCTGAAATTCCAAAATGGATTTTAGAAAGATTAAAGCTTTATGAAAATGATTTGGATTCGCTGAGCGCGTTCGGTACAGAGGTTGTGTCTAATTTATGCCAAACGCTTAAAGATCAAGGGGTGGATAGTTTTCATTTTTACTCAATGAATCGAACACAGCCTTCACTAGAGATCGCTAAAAATTTAGTTTAGACTTAATGCGACTGGGTTTCGACCCAGCCTTGTAGTTTGTGCAACGCCTCTTTATCTTGAGAGTGGCAACAAGCCTCAAGCACTTCTAAACGTCCGCCTAATTCTTCAAACACCATTTCATAATGTTGATTTTTAATTTCTTCTTTGTATAATTTGCTTTTTAAAACAGCGATTGCACCGATATAAGCCTTTTCATTTTCAGCATGTGCAGTGTCAACAGACCCTGATTTATACACAGCGTCATCTTTGATTTGTTGCATTTTTTGAATGCGCTTATCTTGCTCTGAATGTAGGTTGGTATTTGGATAAGCCAGTCTTAAACTGTCAGTGGTAACATAACCCTCATGAGTTTGTAATTTCCCACTGTTGATTTGACCTTGAATGTCAAAACGACTAATGCCTAACATTCTCGCCGCCTTGGATACGCTTAACTTAACCATCTCCTCTCCCAAAAAAAATAAGCTATAGTTGACAAATTAACTAGGTTTTACTCATTTGTCAAGTGTATTAGTGTTTTATGAAATTGATTCTATTGCTTGAATAAGTCCTTCATCGTTGGTTTGTGGTGCAACTTCAATCTTATTAAAGCCAACCGATTGTGCATAAGTTTTAATACGCTCACTCAATACTGCTAGCGGATATTGCTTGATAGATTCAAGCGCGCCAACATCTATTTTCTCAACCATTGCCATCAAGGTTGATAGATTTTCCACACTAGTAATAGTGATCACACCTTGGTCACTTTGTAAGAATTGGGTTAATGATGTTTGATGAAAAGCCACAATCTTGCATTGAGTGCGCTCATATACTTCAATATATTCAACAATGTTATTCTTACCCAGACCCTCTCTTAAGGTCTCTCTACCGCCTTTACCCCGAAATATTAAGATATCTTTATCTGATAATTCACTCACCTCAGGCATTGCCAATAGCGACTCACTAGAAGCTTTGGTTTGTGGAAAGGCGTCCACCTTAAAGCCATAATCATTTAATTTTTTTGCTGTTGCTGAGCCCACCGCAAAAATCTTATCATGGCGATGGTCCAAAGAGCTTAAAGCCTCTAGGCCATATTCCACCGCATTAGCGCTAATAAAAATAACCGCATCGTAACGCTCTTTTAAAGGCGAGCTTTTTAAGGCTTCAATTTTTAAAGTTGGGAACAAAAGCGCTTGATGGCCACACTCATTTACCAGCATCTCTAACGGCTTAACCTGGTCAAACGGGCGTGTTAGCAAAATATTCAAAACCCTAATAACTCTGCAATAATACGGATTTTATTCAATGCCACGCTCTCTGCAAACTTGCAAATCAATATGGTCTTGGTGTTAATACTTGAAACTTCCTCAAGGTAAGCTCGCATCTGCTTTTCATTCCAAATTTCTGAAGAATACAAAACTGGATACTGATTAAAACTTAAAGTTTGTGCATTAACCTTGGTCTCTTTTAATCCAAGTTTTAGTGGCTTGACTGATTGAAAACAAAGTTGATAGTCTGCTAATAAATCCATTACCGCTTTGCCTGGCGCTTTATCTACTTCACAAAATAAAGTGAAATATTGCCGATAATCCGCCACAGAATCTAACAATCGGCTTAGTTGTTTAACATCAAATAATTGCGATTGCTCGATTGATAACACCAACTCAAATTCTTCGTCAGTTTCTTCTATGTCTTCAAAAACCTGATCAAGATCTTCATCAGTATCAATCGGCAAAGATAACGTCTTAAACATGGCGGAGTAATAGTCAAAACGCCAATCCGATGGCAAATCATCTGGATAAAAATCATCCTGCAGGTCTAAACCGCTACGACCAATTAAAAATTCTGTTTCACTCATCTGAAATGATATACCTTTATAATAACCAAAAAAAATAACAAAAAATCAATATGCCCGATATTCTACTACCAATTCTCGCCCTATTATCAGGTTTCGTACTTTTAATTTGGAGTGCTGATGAGTTCACTGAAAATGGCGCCAAAATTGCCAATATTTTTAAAATATCGCCATTAATCATCGGGCTTATTATCTTTGGTTTTGGTACTTCTGCTCCAGAAATGTTAGTCTCTGGACTGGCGGCCATGGACGGCAATACCGGCTTAAGCATTGGCAATGCAATCGGTTCAAATATTTTTAATATCGCTTTAGTATTGGGCATTAGCGCCATCATTATGCCGATTGAAGTCAATGAAAACATTCTCAAGAAAGAATGGATATTCTTAATGGTCGCCACTCTTTGTGCGGGATTGCTGCTGCGAGATGGTCGCCTTGATCTGGTAGATGGTCTGATCTTATTGTCACTACTTGTTCTGTTTTTATCCTACACACTAAGAGAGGCAAAAAATAATAAGCATCACGAGTTTGACGATCTTGAACATATTGTAGACAAAAACCAAGCAGGTAAAACTTGGGTGTTGTTGCTGGTTAGTTTAATCGTGCTTATTTCTAGTGCAAAATTAGTGGTGTACGGCGGTGTTGAAATTGCCAAATTTTTCCAAGTATCTGACTTAATCATTGGCCTAACCGTTGTAGCGCTCGGCACTAGCTTGCCAGAGTTAGCCGTCTCTATTAGTAGTGTCCTTAAAAAACAATATGAAATGGTGGTAGGCAATATCATTGGCTCTAACCTCTTCAATACCATTGCTGTGCTGGCTATCCCAGGATTAATCCACCCTTCTGATGTGCCTGAACAAGTACTTAGTCGAGACTACCCAATCATGCTGCTATTGACGATACTGCTATTTGGCGTGTCTTACAAGTTTGGCAAAAAGCACATTATCAACCGTTTTGAAGGTGTGGTGCTAGTCGGCGTGTTTAGTTTTTATATGTGGCTGTTATTTTGAATCTATCCTTTACAAGCGAGCGTGAAACTCAAGCATTTTCACAGCAACTAGCCCAATGCACACATTCAATCAACCAAACTATTGTCATTCACTTAGAGGGTGATTTAGGCGCGGGTAAAACCACTCTTGCAAGAGCATTTATCCAAGATTTTGGCTTTGATCGTGTTAAAAGCCCTACCTACTCTTTAGTAGAAAGTTATCAAAATTCTGATATTAACATCCATCACTTTGATTGCTATCGCTTAAGCGATCCTGAAGAGTTAGAATACATTGGTATACGTGACTATTTGGGTGACAACCACATTCAGTTAATTGAATGGCCAACACTGGGAAAAGGCGCTATTGCACCAGCAGACATGACCATCACACTTAGTGGTATTGACGAACAAAGAGAGTTGTCAATAACCGCTCATACGCCCGTAGGCGAGCGACTACTTCAATGTGTCAATACTTAATTGCCACCACTTTAGGGTGGATGCTGTTTTCAAATAGCCATTTGCATTATTTCCGAAATTTTTAGATTATGAAACGAGCCTTGCCCGTTTCATACCTATTTGAGCTATATTTTGAATAAAAATAGGGTTTTTAATGCTTTTTTAAGGGTGATAAACCTTTATTGATTAAGGTTTATAGGTGATTTTGATTATTTACCCCAGGGCAGCCTCTCTTGGCTAAAGCCAATTCACCTTCTCCGAAATTTTTCTTTAAAGGAATTTAAAGAATCAAGACTTAGCAGGCACCTTACCCTCTTCAGGTGGCTCGTAGTTTGGATCATTAGGGTTCATAAAGATAAAGCCATAGCCATTTTCAGTGTCAATTTCGTCAAAATCAACTACCATACCTTCCAACAATTCTTTTTGAGAATAAGCCAATACATATTCGATACCGTTAGATTCTAGATGGATGTCACCATCTGAGCGATCGTCAAAGCCCATTAAGTATTGAAAACCTTCATCAGTTTTATCAACTGCAAAACGAATGAGCATACCTTGAGCATCTGGATTTTGAGTAGATAAGCCAATTTCTTCAGCTGCATTTTTAGTGATTGTGATCATTTTTGTTTATCCTTAATAAAGTTAACAAATTGTTCAACCCAATGATTGCCGCCCACATTTCTAAGATGTGAATAAGTGGCCAATAGGTTGTGCTTCAAGATGCCATCGCGCTTATTATCCACACCTACACCACGTAAGACCTTATAGGCATAATGGGTTTTTGGGTCTAGATTTTCTAACTTAGAATAGTGAAATTCATGTGCAGAAATTTGCTCAGCAACTTCATTCCACGGATGTTTGTTTGTCGGCGCTAGTTGTACATAGCCGCGACCAATAGGCTTAGGAGTCATTAGGGTGTCAGCCTCAATCACGCCAACCATTTTGTGTGTCTTGCCTTGATGCGTAATTTGTCGACTCAAATACATTAAGCCACCGCATTCTGCATAAGTGGGTAATCCTGCCTCAATTTTGGTTTTGATATCAGAAAGTAAGGATTGATTTTCTGATAAAGCATCAAGTTGCATTTCTGGGAAACCGCCGCCGATAAACAAGGCGTCGGCTTTAGGTAATTGTGCATCTGTTAGCGTGTCAAAATACACCAAGTCAACACCTAAAGATTCAAAGGCATTTAGATCATCTGGATAGTAAAAGCCAAAAGCACTATCCTTAGCCACTGCCACTGTTAGGGCTTTCGTCGCATTATTCACTATAGGTGGTAAAGATTTAACCTTTGCTTTGTTTGATATTACTAGTGCTGATAAATCAACTTGATCAGTAATATGCTCGGCCGCACGATCAATAAAATTTTGTGACTCAGGGGCTTCGTTAGCCGGCATTAAGCCCAGATGACGCTCATCGATAATCAACTCTTTAGAGCGTCGAATAGCGCCTACGATAGGAATATCGGTGTAATGCTCGATGGCTTGCACTAATTTTGACTCATGACGCTCACCTGCTACTTTATTGAGAATCACTCCAGCAATAGTGACATCTTTATCAAAAGCCTGGTAACCACTAACCAGTGGTGCAACACCGCGAGTAATTCCCGTAGCATCAACAACTAAAATAACCGACGTGTCTAATAATTTAGCCATATCAGCATTGGCGTCGCCGCCAGTCACACTCATTCCGTCATATAGACCTTTATTGCCTTCGATAATAGCAATATCACTCTGAGAGGCGTATTGGCGATATAACGCAATAATTTCACTCTCAGACATGTTGTAAAAATCTAAGTTATAACAAGGATTGCCACTGGCTTGAGATAGCCAAATTGGGTCAATATAGTCTGGGCCCTTTTTAAAAGCTTGAACGTTGAGTGATTGTGCTTTAAATGCTGCGCATAACCCTAGGCTAACAACGGTTTTGCCTGAGGATTTGTGTGCAGCAGAAAGATAGATAGATGAGGGCATGCCCCATTATAGTGTGTTTTATTAAGCTTTGTAGTGCGGGTCGGCTACCTTATCTGCCAAGCTTTCAGGTAAGAACGGTAAAAACTTCACCAAGAATGTCACTGCAATAAGTGCCACAGCAATACCACCAACACCCAAAACAATCTCAGGTAACGATGGTGTGTAAGCAGCAATACCGCCATAACCCTCTAAGACCTCTTTGCCTGGGAACATTTCCATTGGGTAAGCTTGACCACCAACAATAATAATGTAGAGCTGAATAACGCCACCAATAAGCACAAGTACCGAAGCTAAGCCTAAAGTAGAACGATTGCCTCGAAGCGCAGGATGATAAATTAACCCCATTGGAATTAAGCCACCTAAGATGATTTGACCATACCAAAATAACTGAGTGTAAATACCACCATCAAACAGAATAAAGTTTTCAACACCGGCATTCTCAGCTAAGTACAAATTACCTAAATGCTTCACTGCAACAAAATACATTACTGCCGCAACAAACACACCTAAAAGCGTACCTAAGCGATTAACCACAGCGTCGCCTAATGAGCGCTCAGTCCACTTGTAGCTTGCCATCAAAATCAGGATAAAGAATGCTAATCCAAATGCAAACGACATAATGATAAACATTGGCGCCATAATGACAGCGTCATACGCTTGACGAGCTACCAAGAAACCAAAAATAGAACCGGTACCAGTGGTTAGAATTAAACGCCATGAGAATGCCGCCAAACCTGCCTTAGAGGTAAAGTTATTCATACGACGCTCAAACATCATCCACAAGTACACAGCAACAATCACAAAGAAGCCGTTATATAAAATAATATTCCAAGCAAAAATTGATTTAAAGTTGTATTCAGTCATTGCTACAATCAAACGATCAGGGCGACCCAAGTCTAATACCAAAATCATCAAACCACCTGCCAATAATGCTAGTGACACTAGGCCAGATAGTCGGGACAAAGGCTTGTACAGCTTCTTGCCAAACACTGACGCGATAGAGGCAACATTAAGCGCGCCGGAAGCAGCAACAATTAGGAATAAAGCAAATACGTGTGGCATACCCCACACAATACGATTACTCATACCAGTTACATGATGGCCGTTGTGCTCCATGTAGTATACAGCGCCCATTGCCGCTAAAATTAGCACGCCCAAGCCTGCAACTAACGCATAAAAACCTAAGCTTCTTCCTTGTGTTTCTTCGTAACGAATGTTCATAAAATTCCTAAATTTTGTTACTGTTAAATGCCACTATAACGTACACCAGTATTCAGATTTAAATCTGCTCTGATTTGTGCGCTTTGAACTTTTTTGAGTGTTTTATTAATATTGCTAGTCGAATCATACAAATCACCAAAGATAACCGCATCGCTATTCACACTAGCAACACAAGCTGGTGTTTCACCCTTGTCTACTTTATGTACACACAAAGTACAAGATTCAACCGTACCCTTGCCACGTGGCATATGCTCGCGTTGATCAGTTAATTCTTCATGCACAAATGAACGTGCATCGTATGGGCAAGCCATCATGCAGTAACGACAACCAATACAAAGGTGTCTATCAACTAAAACAATACCATCTTCGCGTTTCATTGATGCGTTAGTTGGGCAAACATCCACACAAGGTGGCTCTTCACAATGCTGACACATGAGTGGTAAATCAGTTACCTTGCCAGTTGCCTTATCTTTTACTTTTAATTTCTTAATCCAGCTGGCTTTTTGGTCGCCCGTAGAATGTGCTTCGTTACCCCAACCCTGCTCTTTTTGACAAGCACTAACCATGCCATCAATATTGGCTTCAGTTAGCTTATTGGTATCAATTAACATACCCCAGCGCTTATCTTTAGTTACTGGGTTTTCATTGGCATTCGCTGCAAACGTGGTTAGCGTAATACCGCTGGCAATTGTAGCCACACCTGCAGTTGTTGCAGTTGTGGTTTTAATAAAGTCACGACGATTTAATGTTTTACTCATTATTTAACCCCTTTGTAACTTGCGCCTGGCGTTGTACGATGACAACTAAAGCAGTCAACACTAACACTTACCTTTTGGTGGCAAGTAGAGCAGAATTGATCTTGGCTATTCACTGAATGGTACTGGTTGGTTTTTTCATCTTTGTTGGCATGGCAATTAACACAGCCTTTTAATGAATTTTCCTCAGTTCGAACACCTTGTCTGAGCGTTTTATCACGCTTGTGGTTTAGAAACTCAGGGTGCATCTTACGAATTACCGAAACACTATCATGGTACTGTTTAGTGCTTTGAGCCGCTTCTGAATTACCAGAAATTGGGTTTTCATACGCACTCGTGATGCCAGTCAAAGCAAAACCAATGAAAAGAACTAATAGACGAACCATATTTCTCTCTCTTTAATTAATTTAGATTAATCGCTACCTAGACCCATTTGGATATAACCCGTTGGGCAAACATCGGCACAAATATGACAACCAACACACTTATCGTAGTCAGTATCAACATAACGACCGAGTGTTGATTGATCCTTCTTGACCTTGAATACCGCATCTTGAGGACAGTACATTACACAGTTATCACACTCAAAACACAAACCACAAGACATACAACGACCCGCTTCTTTTTGTGCTTCTTCGTCAGTGTAACCAATTAGGCGCTCATCAAAGTTGCCTAATACGTTATCAACATCAACCAGTTTATGGTTACGAGCATTACGTGCTTCTTCGTCAAAATGACCTAAGAATAACTCGGTATGAGGAATGATAGAAGCGAATGAACGATCTTCAAAGTTATGTACTGCGTAGTCAGCTGTGTCTGTGCCTTTGCCTGGTGTACCACCTGCACTGTAGTCTTCAGATGGCGCAAGATCCCACTCGTTTAATTTTTCCATCAAGTCGAAATAATGCACGTCAACCTTGGCACGTGGAGACTGATCTTTACCATCCAGGTAATCACCAATACTTTCTGCAACAATACCGGCTTGACCAATCGCAGTGGTTAATAAGTGCGGACGAACCACATCACCACAAACGAAGAAACCAGGCTTGTTAGGTACTTGGTAGTTTCTGTCAGCGTCAATAAAACCATGCTCGTTAAAGAACGAACCGTCAATGCCTTCAGAATCAACACCTTGACCAATCGCCGGAACGATTAATTCACACTCAACATCAAACTCAGAGCCTTCAATTGGCGTAGAACCATCTTCTTCTAGGCGTACAAAACGTAATGCTGTTGCACGACCGTCTTCATCTTTAATAACTTCAACTGGGCTTAACTGACCTTTAATTTCAACACCTTCACGATTTGCATCATCAATTTCTTCTTGTGCTGCTGGCATGTTTTCAACGGTAGAACGCGTTGTTAGTAATACATCTGCACCTAAGCGCTTAGACGTATCAACCACATCATGCGCTGTATCGTTAAAGATAATATGCTCAGGGCGATCTTTTTCAGGAACGTTTTCAATATTACCTAAACGACGAGCAACAGAAACAACGTCGATAGACGTATCACCACCACCAATACAGATCACTTTACCCGTGATGTGTTGTAAACGACCTTGGTTGTAAGCTTCAAGAAAAGCAACACCTGATACACAGTTAGTTGCATCGCCACCTGGAATTGGTAGTGAACGACCACTCATTGCACCTAAGGCAAATAGAACTGCATCGTATTCTTTTTCTAATTCTTCAACGGTAATATCAACACCAACCTTGGTGTTCATTTTAGTTTCAACTCCTGTTTCTAAAATACGATCAATCTCGTGTTTTAATACATCACGTGGTACACGGTAATCAGGAATACCGTACATCATCATGCCACCTAACTGGTCGTATTTTTCAAACACAGTCACTGCGTGGCCTTGCTTGCGTAATTGTAATGCAGCAGTTAAACCGCCACAACCACCACCGATGATTGCTACTTTTTTACCTGTAGGCTTAGCATCAACATCAAATTTAAATCCTTCTTCCTTAGCGTTGTCACCAATAAACTGCTCAACCGCATTAATGCCGATTGTGTCTTCTACTTCATTACGGTTACAGCCGTCTTCACAAGGTGCCGGACAAACACGACCCATAATTGATGGGAATGGGTTTGCATCTGTAGAACGTTTAAATGCGTACTCTTGCCATGTCATGTCACCGGGTGGTGTTTCCATGCCACGAACAATATCTAACCAACCACGAATATTGTGGCCTGATGGGCATGAACCTTGACAAGGTGGAGTTTGGGCAATATAAGTTGGACACTTGTAAGTTGTGTCGTTTTGGAAAATTTTTTGGTTCCATGGTACTGAGCCCATTTCATCGCCTTCATCTTTAAACATTCTGAATGTGTGGTTGTCGCCTTTATAATTTTGTCCGTATGGATTCTTTTGCATATCAATTCTCCTTAACTATTATTCTGTTACTTCTTCAGCTTCTTGAGTTGCTGAATCGTCTGTTTGTGGTTTCTCCATAATGATTGCTTCACTCACCAACTGGTGAGCACTGACAATCATGTATGGGTCAAAATCAAATTTTGGTAAAACTTTAGAAAACTGTGATTTACAAATGGCACAAATAGCTACCAATGTATCAACACCGTCTGTCTTTTCTATTTCTTTTAGAGCTTGCATTCTTGGCATTGCGCCTTTAATACGGATCTCCATTAAATCGTCTGTTAGTAAGCCGCCGCCGCCGCCACAACAAAACGTTGATTCTTTAATTGTAGAGCGTTCCATGTCAACATAGTTGTTACAAACCGCTTTAAGCACTTCACGTGGCAAGATAAACTGGCCGTTTGGAATGCCACCCATGTTTGTTGCTCTAGCAACGTTACATGAGTCGTGGAAAGTAACGGTACGATCATCATTTGCAGATTTATCAAACTTAATCTTATCGCGCTGAATTAAATCATGCGTGTACTCAATAATATGCTGTGGCTGTGGGTAGCGTGAATCTAATTGGTTTTGTAATTTCAAACCAAATTCATCGGTTGCGCCTGCGCCAACACCGGTTAAAGTATTCCAAAAGCTGTACGCTACACGCCAAGCATGGCCACATTCACCAACCATCACACGAGATACTTCTAAATCAAGTGCTGCCTTACGAATACGCAATGCTGCTTTACGCATAATGTCGTATGAGCCAATAAACATACCAAAGTTTGCACCTTCAGAAGCGTACGAACTCATGGTCCAGCTAACACCATCTTCATGGAAAACTTTACCATAACCAATTAGGCCATCAATATGTGGCTCAGCAAAGAAGTCTGCTGATGGAGTGATGAGTAAAATTTCTGCACCTTTAACATCTAGTGGGTACTTAACAGCAATACCTGTTTCTTCTTCAATCTCTTCTTCAAGATCCAATAAAGTATCGCGCAATGCTGGCTCAGGTAAACCTAGGTTATTACCAATCGTAATCGCCTTACCTAAAATTTGGTTACAGTATTTTTGTCCAACACCAACAGCGTCTAAGACTTCACGAGCAGCCATTGAAATTTCTGCTGTATCAATACCGTATGGGCAGAATACCGAACAACGACGACACTGTGAACACTGATGGAAGTAGTTATACCAATCATCTAGCATTTCATCGTCTAGCTCTTTGGCGCCCACTAATTTAGGGAAATATTTACCCGCAAAAGTAAAGTGACGACGATACACACTACGGAATAAGTCTTGACGAGCAACTGGCATATTCTTCGGGTCAGACGAACCTAAGAAATAATGACACTTATCAGTACAAGCACCACATTTAACACAAGAGTCTAAGAAAACTTGTACTGAACGATACTTAGATTTAAGCTCACCCATTTTTTCAATTGCAACTTCTTGCCAATTATCTACTTTCTCGCCCGGAAAGCCTAATGGATTTTGAAACTCTTTCGAAGATTTGAATGGGCCATCGCCCTCCATAATGCCTTCGTTAATTTCAGGAATTTCTATATAAGTTGGTAATTTTGGGATATCAAATTCTTTAGCAGCCATGTTTATTTGCCCTCACTATTGTCTTGACCAAGCGTTTCATCTAATTTAACCGCATGTTCTTGTTCTTGCTTTAATGCCCATGGTGAAATATGGCGCTTCTTACGCGCATCGTCCACTTGGTTACGTGTTGGGCTAAAGAACACACCAGGTACGTGCAATAATTTTGAAATCGGGAAGATCGCCATCAACACAAAGACCAAGAAAAGATGTACTAAAAAGTGAACTTCAGTTGGCAAGTCTGCCCAATTAAAAGTAATTAAACCTGAAGCAAACTCTTTAACCATGATTACATCAGTATGGTTGCTGGTAAAGGTCATTATCGCGCCACTCACACCAATAACCAATAGCATAATCAACATCAAATAATCTGAAGGTGCTGAGATATAACGAATACGCTCAACAAAGATACGACGACCCATTAAACCTACTAGGCCAATCACCATGGCAAAGGCTGCATATTTAAAAGGTTGAATTAGTAAAAAAATTTCAGGTAAATCACCTGGCCAAAAATAGCGCGCATGGCGAAGTAGAACCAGTAACAAACCAACATGGAACAACCAGCCAAATAGCCAAGTCCATTTGTTAGATTTGAATAAACTTTCAAATAAGGCAACTTCGCGTGCCATACGCATAACCACACCTGTTTGTGTTAACGGGGTTGGTGCAGTCGGAATTTTAAGAGGGGCTGGGGTAACCCAGTATTGGTAAATTTTTCTTGACATTCCAATTAGGAAGATAGCCAAAGATAAATAAAATAAAGCCGTAAAAATAGTGCTTATTGCAGACATATAGTTCTCAAACTCAATGTATTAATATATTGTTAATGTAAAAAAGCACCCGCTAAAGCGAGTGCTTTTAATGCTTGTATTGTTTAGATACAACCTGTAGGTTTTGGAAGACCGGCGAATTTACAACCTTGCTTACCAGGACCATAAGGGAATAAAGTATAAAGATACTTAGAGCTGCCTTTATCTTTACCAAGTTTTTTACCAACTGCTTTTGTTAATACACGTACTGCTGGTGCAATTTGGTACTCTTCAAAATAATCACGCAAAAGATTAAGAACATCCCAACGTTCTTGATATAAGTCAGCATTTTCGTCTGCTAAATCAATATCGTCACTTTTTGCCATTTCAACAGCAATTTCTTTTGTCCAATCTTTAAGATCTATTAAAAAACCTTCTTCATCTACTTCTGCGCCTAAAATATCAGCCATTTTCTACTCCTATATATAAATTACGTTAAACCCAAGAAACCGCAGTTCCATGTTCAACAACTAAATCAACAAAACCTGCATAATCCACTAATTGAATATTATCTGCAACTTTTGATGAAATTCCTCTCGCATCAACATCACCTTGCAATGCGTAGACTCTGCCTTGTGTGGCAAGATCTGCAAGCATTGATGAGTTTGCGTTATTCGCAGCGCTAATTACACCGTCTTCAATCAATAAAATGACACTTGTGTCGTCAATTGTATTTAAACAAGACTGTAATGAATTACGCTCGAAAGATGATTTGTTTACTGTATGTAACATAGTCAACCTCCCTTAAAAACTTAAACATACGTCTTGATCAGACATAATTTTAGTAAGCTCAGCATTTGAAACAACTTTGACACTTGGTTTTTCTTCCCAATCGTCATCTTCGTCTTCGTACACTAAAGGCATTAGATCGTCAGCTGTTAGGCCTCTTTCTTCTAAAGACTCAGCTGAAACATACAACTTGTTAATATCATAATCACCTAAAGCATGGAACGTCTTAGAAAAGTTTTTCATGCCAATGCCGTCAGTATTTTGACCTTCAACGATTTGATAAACACCATCATCAATAAAGGCTAAAGATACATCTTGATCAAAAGCTGCAGCAATCAATACTACCTCTAATGACTCGATTGCATAGGCTGTACCGTAAGAAGCCTTACGATTTAAATACATAAATTTCTTTGTAGCCATCTTAGTCTCCAAATACCACTAAACGATCCGACTGAATACCGGCTTCGATCAACTGACCTAAACCTGAAATACGGAACGCTGGATGAATGTTATTACCTTCAATACCATTTTTGTTTGCTTCAGACTCGTCAAGCATACCGCGACGAAGTGCTGCTGCAATACAAACAACAAGCTCAGGCTCGCCGTCAGCATTTTTAATGTCTAATTCAGCCCATTGATTGATAACGTTACGGTCATCTTGTGGTGGCATTGTAAAGCGTGATGCGTTATTAACGCCATCATGATAGAAGAACACACGAAAGATTTCGTGGCCTGCTGCTATCGCCGCTTTGGCAAATTGGTATGCCGAATCAGACGCTTGGTGCTGATATGGCCCTTCATTAACTTGAATAGAAAATTTCATTTAACCAACCTTTAGAAACGAATATAAGCAGATGAATTCAACTGGTGACGTGTACCTTTCCAGTCAGAAACATGGAACTTAGTAAACGGTAATCCAGTCTTCTCAAAGAATGCTGGCCAGCCAATACGCTCAACCCACTCACCAACTCTTTCCCAGTCGCGAGCATCGTCTTTGTATACTGCTAAAATTTTCTTAACAACAGATCCAACTTCCGGCCATCTTGGCGGATTGTTTGGTAGGCCTGCAGCTACAAGCTTCTGGAATGAAGGCTTAGAACGTGCATTAGAGTGCTTACCACCAATCCAAATTGCAATCTTAGAATGCTCAGGATCATTAATCTGCATCGGAGGACAAGGTGGGAAACATGCACCACAACAGATACATTTCTTCTCATCAACTTCTAGTGTTGGCTTGCCATTTACCATCGCAGGACGAATCGCCGCTACTGGGCAACGTGCTACAACCGTAGGACGCTCACAAACCATTGATACTAAATCATGGTTAATCTTAGGTGGCTTAGTATGCTGAATGTTGATCGCAATATCACCGTGACCACCACAGTTAATTTGACAACATGAAGTCGTCATGTGTACACGGTTAGGCATTTCTTCTTTCTTGTATTCGTCGTACATTTCGTCCATCAATGCTTTTACAACACCTGATGCGTCTGTACCTGGAATATCACAATGTAACCAACCCTGTGTGTGTGAAATCATTGACACTGTTGGACCTGTGCCGCCTACTGGGAAACCAGCAGATTCTAATGCTTCAATTAAAGGGTTTACCTTAGATTCAGCATCTACCATAAATTCAACGTTTGAACGAATAGTAAAACGAATGTAACCATCACCAAACTCATCAGAAATGTCTGCTAGTTTTTTGATTGTGTGAACATCCATTTGTCTTTGTGTGCCACAACGTACAGTCCAAATTTCTTCGTTATGCTTTGAAGTATGGTGCAATACACCTGGACGTGGACGGTCATGGTAAGCCCATGCTCCGTAGTTACGACGCATTGTTGGGTGCATGTATTGGATAGGGTCTGGACAGCCAGATTCGATAGGCATTCTTGGTGCTTCAGCCATAATATTTCTCCTAATATATAATATTGGGCAAAGGAAACTTTGCCCTAAAAATTGTTATTTAAATTACTGTGTGTTACGCGTTAGCTTCGGCTTTGTTTTCAAACCACTTAGTCGCTTCTTCGTCCCACTTGTCCATTCTCACGTAGCTCATGTAACGTGGCGAACTAACCATGTTTGGATTAACATCTAAGCCAATACCTTCCATAAAGTTAACAATACCGATACGCTCAATCATTTCACCAGTACGCTCATGCTCTAATGCATTCTCAGCAAAGAAGTCAATTACTTCACCAGCTAATTCTTCAATTGCCTCGTAGTCGTCTTCAGTTTCAAGCTTCATGAATGGAACAACAACCGTACCGAATAAGTCACCAATCTTCAATGTACGCTTACCACCCATACAGATTGTTACGCCTTTGTCATCGCCAGTTGCCAAGATAGCGCCTTCTGATGCATCACTAATGTAATTGTGAGTTAATGGTGAAGTTGCGTTTAAACAGTGCATACATTTAACACAGTTCTTATTGTCAATTGACAATGAAGTATCTGCTTCAACCTTCATACATTGTGTTGGGCAACGAGAAGTAATGTTATCTACTACGTAGTCCATACCCTTGTCTACAACCATTGCTTTCCATGCGTCTTGGTTGATTTTAATATCATCTCTCCAAGTACCAATTGTTGAAAAGTCTGAACGCTCAATTGAGTTCATACAGTCATTAGCACAGCCTGAAACTTTAAATTTCATTTTGTATGGTAATGCTGGACGGTGCATATCATCTAAGAATGCGTTTACTAGTGTACGTAATGCTGCTTGCTCGTTAGTGTTTGACATTTCACAACGTGCTGCACCAACACATGACATACCAGTACGTACCGCAGGACCTGCGCCACCCATGTCAAAACCAATTTCGTTAAGCTCGTTGAAAATAGTCTGTGTTGTTTCTTCCGTTGCGCCTTGGAACATGATGTCGCCTGATTGACCGTGGAATGCGATCAAACCAGAACCACCGTTATCAACAAATGTATCACACATGTTTCTTAAAAGATCTGATGTGTAGTGCATGCCTGCTGGCGGTTGAATTCTTAATGTATGGAACTCACCTGCATCTTTAAATTTAAAGTCGCCGTTTTCATCTTTAAGCTCATTAAAGCGTGGAATTACACCACCACCATAACCAATAACACCGACGGTGCCACCTTTCCAGTAACCTTTTTTAGTTACGTATGATGTTTCTAATGTTGCTAAAACGTCGCGCACCATGCTAGCACCTGCGTGATCGTCTTGCGCTAAACGCTTAAGACCCGTTACAAACGAAGGCCATGGACCATTTTCCAACTCATCAAGGTTGGGAGTGTTATATAACTCTTTTGCCATTTTGTTTCTCCAGTATATTTAATAAATCCTCTAATTCTCAGAAAAGAAGATGTGAACGGGTCAAATTATACTTGGAATGCGAACAATACCACTCTTTATTAGTGGTATTTTTAACTACCCCTTAGGGGATATAAAGAGGATTTCTATGCGTTGGTTAAGTACTCATCAACGACTTTGGCAACACCACGCCCTTCATTGATTGCCCATACAACTAGCGACTGCCCACGACGACAATCTCCTGCGGTAAAAATGCCTTTTTGAGAAGTAGCATACTCACCATAAGCAGCTTGATAGTTGCCACGAGCATCAAGCTCGATACCAGCATCGTCACTTAAATAATGCTCTGGTGATACAAAACCCATTGAGAGTAAGACTAATTGCGACTTCCATGCTTTCTCACTACCTTCAATTTCAATCAGTTGGCCGTCTTTAAAATCAACGTTAACGGTGTTAAGACCTGTGACATTGCCTGCATCATCCTTAATGAAAGATTTGGTCATCAAATGATATTGTCTTGGATCGTTGCCAAATACTTGTGCTGCCTCTGCATGACCGTAATCTACGCGATAAATCAACGGCCACAACGGCCAAGGGTTGTTATCTGCACGATCCTCAGGTGGCTTGCCCATTAGCTCAAAATTCACAATCGACTTAGCGCCTTGACGTAGTGCTGTACCAATACAGTCTGTACCGGTATCACCACCACCAATCACAATTACATCCTTATCTTTAGCGGATAAATCAGAATTGTCCGCATGGCCTGTGTCTAGCAAACTTTTGGTGTTTTTACTTAAGTATTCCATTGCCATGTGCACGCCATTAGCGTCACGATTATCTACTGGTAAATCACGCGCCTGAGTTGCACCCGTGGTAAATACTAAAGCGTCAAATTCTTTTTGTAAAGTAGCAGTTGTAATGTCTTGACCAACATTCACATTGGTAATAAATTCAACACCGGAGTCTTTGAGTAAATTGACACGGCGATCCACCACATCTTTACCCAATTTCATATTTGGAATACCGTACATCAGTAAGCCACCAATACGATCATCACGCTCAAATACGGTGACACTATGGCCAATTTTATTCAACTCATCTGCCGTAGCTAAGCCTGCAGGGCCAGAGCCAATAACGGCAATTTTTTTGCCAGTACGATACTCGACCATATTTGGCTGGACCCAACCCTCTTCAAAGCCACGATCAACAATCGATTGTTCAATATTTTTAATCGTCACCGCCGGGTTATTCATGCCTAATACACATGAGCCTTCGCAAGGCGCCGGGCAAACTCTGCCGGTAAATTCTGGGAAATTGTTAGTCTTATGTAAGCGAATTAATGCAGCTTGCCATTTGTCGTTATAAATTAGGTCATTCCATTCGGGAATTAAATTGTCAACTGGACAACCGTTTTCTGATTGGCAAAACGGCACGCCGCAATCCATACATCTTGCGCCTTGCTCTTGTAGATGTGCAACATCATGTGTACCTGTAAAAATTTCACCGTAATCTTTAATACGTAGTTCAACTGGGCGATAATCCTCAGTTTTTCTATCAAATTCCTTAAAGCCAGTTACTTTTCCCATTGCTCTCAAACACTCAAAACTAAAGCGCATAATTATGCCATATTTAGCCCGGCCTAAGCAACTATCATGAAATTCTGCAAGGCTTAAAGTTGTTTAATGCAATGGTAAATTTTGAAATTACTGGCTCTGACTAATAATGAAAAATTTGGCGCAGCAGTAAACAACTTAAAGACTTGCCCAAAGGGACTTATACAAGCCCTTATCCTCTATATTATTTTGATTTAACACAGCAATAAGTGTGTCTACATCAAAATAATATAGAGGATAAGGGCTTGTCGTTGTCAGAAATTATGATAGTTATTTAGGTCGGGCTATTCTCTTGTTTAGCAATCAGAATGACTGTATAATTGCCCCTTTTTACAGAATTAACCTACAAGGAAGCACTCTCATGAATTTAATTGATCAAATTGAGAACGAACAACTAAGATCAGACATCCCTGCATTTTCATCAGGTGACACCGTTATTGTACAAGTTAAAGTACGTGAAGGCGACCGTGAAAGACTACAAGCATTCGAAGGCGTTGTTATCGCTAAGAAAAACCGTGGTGTTGGCTCAGCATTCACAGTGAGAAAAATCTCTCATGGCGAAGGCGTTGAAAGAGTTTTCCAAACACACTCAAATATGATTGATTCAGTAGAAGTTAAGCGTCGTGGTAAGGTTCGTCAAGCGAAGCTATACTACCTTCGTGAATTAACAGGTAAGAAAGCAAGAATTAAAGAAAAATTGGCTAAAAAATAAGCTTTATATTTTTCCAATAAAAATGCCGGTCTTTACCGGCATTTTTTATGCCATAATTTCAAGCCATGGATAACACAGAATTAATTGACAAATTCCTAGATCATTACTGGCTATCCTCTGGTGCTAGCCAAAACACACTGTCTGCTTATCGCTCAGACCTTAAATTGTTTTCAAAATGGCTAGACAGTGATCTTTCCCATGTTAGTAACACCCATATTAATGATTACTTTAAACACAGGCAACTTAGTGCCGCTACACAAGCGCGAATTCTTACTTGTTTGCGTATTTTTTACCAAAATCTAATTACCCGGCAAGTAATCAAAACCAATCCAACTGCCAAGCTACACCACCCCAAACAAACGCAAAAATTACCCGTTTTTCTTAATATAGAAGAGGTAGATCAGCTATTAAATACACCGGACAAAAATACCATTTTTGGCATGCGTGATCGCGCCATGCTGGAATTGTTGTATTCTTGTGGGCTGCGCGTATCAGAACTCATCAACCTTAATTATCACAACATTAATCTGAATGAGGAATACATTCGCATTCACGGCAAGGGCAACAAAGAACGGCTTTTGCCTATGGGTGAAGTGGCAATGGATTATCTAAATACTTACGAGCAAAAAGCACGGCCTTTTTTACTTAAATCAGGCCAAACCGATCATTACTTTTTATCCAATCGTGGCTCTGGCATGAGTCGGCAAAACTTCTTTTATATTATCAAAGCGTACGCACTCAAAGCCAACATTAATAAACCCCTATCTCCACACACACTACGCCATGCTTTTGCTACACATCTTGTACAACAAGGCGCTGACTTACGTAGCGTGCAACTAATGCTGGGACATAGCGATATTTCCACTACGCAGATTTATACGCACATTCAAAATGTGCAGTTGAAATCTCAGCATGCTAAACACCACCCACGTGGGTAATTTTTTTTAGAAAACAAGTTTGCTGTCAATCCAGAATTCAATTTACCTTTGTTTTTAAACGCAATAACGTCTGCCATAGGACAGACTGTAAAAATTAGGAAATTTTAAGAATGGTCATCAATTTAATAAAAGTCAATTGATTTTCAACGTTATTTATGTACTTTTAATGACTAATATCGACTTTTAGACGGTTTTATTGACTTTTTTTAAGAAATTTAGAGAATTTTGTAAATTAGTTAAATTTCAAACAATTTGTTGATTTTTTCAGTGGTAGGACTAAGAACAACACCCTTTTCAGTAATAAGCCCCGTTACCAATTCTGCTGGAGTAACATCAAATGCAGGATTACGTACTTTAACACCTTTTGCCGCCCATTGGCAATCTCGATAACCGGTTACTTCGTCTTCTGGGCGCTCTTCAATGGGAATGTCTTTACCACTGCTAATTGAACGGTCAATCGTTGATAAAGGACAAGCCACATAAAACGGAATATTATGTCTTTGAGCTAAAACTGCCACCATATAAGTGCCGATCTTATTAGCAACATCACCATTGCCAGCTACACGATCAGTACCAACTACTATGGCATCAATCTCACCATGGGCCATTAGATGACCTGACATATTGTCAGAGATTAAAGTAACGGGAATATTTTCTTGCACCATCTCCCAAGCAGTAAGACGCGCACCTTGTAAAAATGGACGAGTTTCATCGGCAATAACAGAAATATTTTTACCTGCTTCGACAGCGGATCTAAAAACACCTAAAGCTGTACCATGTCCTGCAGTAGCGAGTGCGCCAGCATTACAATGTGTAAGAATGCGTGCACCGTCATCTAATAGCGCCGCACCATTACTACCCATGGTGCGGTTGATTTGAATATCTTCTGCTTTAATCTTATGCGCCTCTTCAAGTAATATTTTTGAAATTTCTGTAGACGAGCCTTGAGAATTTTGCATTAATTTACGCATTCTATCAATTGCCCAAAATAAGTTAATAGCTGTTGGTCTAGACTGTGCCAACACTTCAAAAGCCTGCTTCATACCTTTGGAAAATTCATCACTTTCAGTGTCTTGCAAATTAAGTGCTGCAAGTGCCACGCCATACGCAGCCGCACAACCAATAGCTGGCGCACCACGTACTACCATATCACGAATACCATTAGCAACTGATGCTGCATCAGTATAAGAAATATATTCAAATTCAGCCGGCAATATACGTTGATCAATCATTTCAAAATGATCTTTATTCCACCTTAGAGTCTCAATTTTTTTGCTCATTTAATCACCTTCAAATTCACATTGTGCAAATACTTTTTGCCCCATGGCTTCTAAACGCGCTCTACCACCAATATCAGGCAAGTCAATCACAAAGCAACATTCCACAATCTCACCTTTCATCTCTTGAATTAGTTTTACCGCGGCTTCTGCAGTACCACCAGTAGCAATCAAATCGTCTACAATAAGTACTTTCTCGCCGGAGTTAATGGCATCAGTATGAATCTCAATTCGATCGGTGCCGTACTCTAATTCATAATCCTGGCCAATGGTCTCGGAGGGTAATTTACCCTTCTTTCGAATAGGCACAAAGCCCACACCTAAAAGATAAGCCAACGCCCCGCCCATAATAAAACCACGAGATTCAATACCGGCAACTTTATCAATTTTCATGTCTTTATAGCGATTAAAAAACTCATCGACAGATATTCGAAACCCCACTGGATCTTGCAATAATGTAGTGAAATCTCTAAACATAATCCCTTCTTTTGGATAATGCTCAATGGTTCTAATACGTGATTTAATTGGCATAAATACTCCTATTGATTTAATACTCGTCCTGCGACGGCTGATAATTTTTTGACTATCTTTTGATCTCTTGAAACTGGCGCGGTAATAATGGCATTATCAAGACTAGTTTTACAACCACAAGCCTCGCTATGCACGTCAGAATCAACACTAGATGCGACGCTTTTAACTAAAGAGCGTGCATTGTCAGCATTAGCAAGCAATACTTTAATAATAGCATCTACGGTTACATCATCGTGATCAGGATGCCAGCAATCGTAATCAGTTACCATTGCTACTGTTGCATAACACATCTCCGCTTCTCTAGCGAGTTTTGCCTCAGGCATATTTGTCATACCAATCACATCGCAATTCCAAGAGCGGTAAAGTTCAGATTCGGCTTCTGATGAAAATTGAGGACCTTCCATCACCAAATAAGTACCACCACGAACTACCTCAATATTGCTATTTTTAGCGGCTAGTTCAAGATGTTCACCAAGACGATTACAAACTGGATGTGCCATAGAAACATGAGCCACAAGACCTGTTTCAAAAAAGCTTTTATTTCTAGCGAAAGTTCGATCAATAAACTGATCAACAACAACAAACATGCCTGGCTTTAATTCTTCCTTTAAAGAACCCACTGCACTGACTGAAATAACATCGGTAACACCTGCTCTTTTTAAAGCATCAATATTAGCTCTAAAGTTAATTTCCGATGGCGGAATACGGTGTCCACGACCATGTCTTGGTAAAAAAACCATTTCTTGCCCATTTAACTCGCCAAATAATAATTCATCAGAAGGCTCTCCAAAAGATGATTCTACTTTTTCCCAACGAGTATTGGTAAGTCCATCAATATCATAAACACCACTACCACCAAGAATTCCAAGGATTGTTTTTTTATTACTCATAATTTTATTGTTATTTATAAACCTAAATTACTCTATCATTACCGCCATCAACAGGTACTTGGGCTGCTGTGGTTTTAGAAAATAAAGCCCCGCACATTTCAGCTGCAAGCTCTGCCACATCTACACTGCTTACTTCAACTTTCATGATATTGTTAGTTTTATATTCTTTCACGCTAAGTCCATAGTGCTTTGCCCTTGCTTGCAACACTTCATCAGTCCAGATACCCGTATCAAAGACAGCATTAGGATGTAATGTATTAAGCCTAATACCGTCATTACCCCATTCCATGGCCAGTACGCGCATTAGCTGATTAAGCGCTGCCTTAGAGGCAGAATAAGAAGCCGCCCCTGGCCCTGGAGCAGGTACATTTTTAGAGCCGATAATCACTACTCTGCCTTTATCCGGTGCTAGTTTTAACAGAGGATAAACTTCACGAAGCAAGATTAGATTTGCATCTAAATTGATTGAAAATACTTTACGCCATTCATCAGTGTCTAGTTCAGCAACTGTTTTTCCTCCAGGAAAGATACCAGCATTAAGCACTACCATATCAATACCGCCAAAATGTCGAACACCCGATTCAAGCATATTTTTAAGTGCATCTTCATCAGCCACATCACAAATTAAACCTAGGTAATTGTTGCTACTTGAAGTACCTTTAATAGAAGGGTCAAGATCGATGCCAATAACCGCACAACCACGAGCAAGGAATGACTCTACGCAAGCCTTACCAATACCTGATGCAGCGCCAGTTATCAGCACAACCTCACCTTGAAATTCAGGCGCACTACCACCTTTTTGTAATTTTGCTTGTTCAAGATCCCAATATTCAAGATCGAAAATATCGGATGCAGGTAATGCTTGCCACCCACCTAACTTTTCAGCTCGAAGTATGCACTGCATTGTATGTTCATACAAATCAGAAATAATTCCAATCTCACCCATATTTTTGCCTACTGCACATAAGCCAAACTCTTGATCTAAAATCACTCTTGGCGCTGAATCAAGCATGGTTTTTCGATCTTTTGCATTTGGCTCATGAGTATCAAAATATGTTTTATATTCTTTTGTGTACTTTTTAACGTCACGACCAATCATTGGAATACGCTTGGTACGAATAACATGATCTGGTGTTACAGGCCCTCTTGTTGCAATACTTGTAATATCATCTCGATTAGAAAAATCAACTCCTTGTTTACTATTGGTTAAATTAAACAGTACCGGGGAATTGGTTATAGTTGAAATATCCTGCCTTAGTTGTGCAACTTCATTGCGAACTGACTTAGAGCTTATATCGCCTGATGGCTTTTCTATCTCCCAAGCATTTTGACTAACTAAATATTTTTCTGCCAAGTCTACTAAATCAATCATTCGATCGTAAGCTTGTTTTGCCGTTGTACCAAAGGAAAAAATACCATGATTAAGTAATATCATGCCTTCGGTTTTATCATTAGCCTGTTCTGAGAATAATCGACCCACATCTTTTGACAAGTCAAAACCAGGCATCACATAAGGTACAACAACGACTCTATCGCCATAAATTTCTCGTATTCTGTCTTCGCCATTTGCTGTATTAGAAATGGTTACTACCGCGTCGGCATGTGTATGATCAACATATTTAAAAGGCAAAATTGCGTGGAGAATAGTTTCTACTGAAGGACCTGGTGCTGATGCATCAGTAAGTTGAGTCTTGAGCTCATTAACCATTTGTGGATCAGAAAGCGAATCTAACTCGCCAAGCTTAAGCATGTGTGCCATACGTACTGGTGAAAATCCAGCTTTTTCAATTGAGACTAAATCCCAGCCACTGCCTTTTACATAAAGAATTTCTTCTTGCTCGCCAACGATATTTGTTTCTGTAATTTTAACTGAGGTGTTTCCACCGCCATGGAGCACTAAAGTTGGATCTTGACCAAGTAAACGAGAGGTATAAACCCTAAGTGCTAAATCATCTGAATACGATTTAGCATCTGCACTATTCCATAAATTTTTCATAAATAATTAAATGTATTGAACTTCTAAGATCTCGTATACAATACTTCCAGCCGGCGCCTTAACAGTAACCTCTTCACCTTCTTCATTACCCATCAGTGCACTGGCGATTGGGGAATGGCATGAGATTTTATTAAGTGCGATATCGGCTTCGTCTTCGCCAACAATTTGGTAAGTGGTTTCACTATCATCTTCGACGTTCATCAGGGTAATGGTGGTGCCAAAAACACAACGGCCATCTTGATTAAGTCTAGCAACATCGATCACTTGCATACGTGAAAGCTTGGATTCGACCTCTTTAATGCGACCCTCACAGAAGCTTTGCTCTTCTTTGGCTGCGTGGTATTCGGCATTTTCTTTAAGGTCGCCGTGCGCACGAGCCGTAGCGATATCCTCAACAATACGAGGGCGATCAACATCTTTGAGTTTTAAAAGCTCTACTTCTAGTGCTTTTGCACCGCCAACTGTCATTGGAATACTTTCCATAATCTTAATTATTTAAGGATTGAACCGTTCTCACGGTAATCGTTTCGTGAGTTTTTAAGCCGTCTAACATAGCGAATGCAGCAGCGACTGTTGTGGTGAAAGGCACCTTGTGCACCAAAGCCTGACAACGAATTGCAGCTGCGTCTTCAACACCTTGCGTGTCTTCAGTTGAGTTAATGATTAAATCAATATCATCATTTTTAATCATATCCACAATATGCGGCGAGCCTTCGGAAACTTTATTAACCATTTCACAATCTAGGCCTGCATCAGTAAGTGCTTCTTTATTACTGCGTGTGGCCACTAAGCTAAATCCTTGATTAGCCAAACGCTTACCCAAGTCAACCAAGTCATCGCGATCAAGCTTACGTAAGCTGACAAACACCTTACCGCTACTAGGTGCGCGACTGCCAGCAGCGAGTTGTGCCTTATCAAAAGCTGAGGCAAAATCATCACCAATACCCATTACCTCGCCAGTTGAGCGCATTTCAGGACCTAGGATTGGATCCACACCTAAGAATTTATTAAATGGGAATACCGCTTCTTTAACACTGAAGTGCTTTGGAATAATCTCTTTAGTAAAGTTAAGCTCTTTTAACGTCTTGCCCGACATCACACGTGCAGCAATATTTGCCAGTGGCGCACTAATGGCTTTAGAGACAAAAGGCACTGTACGTGAAGCACGCGGGTTGACTTCAATAATATAAATTTCATCGTCTTGATAAGCCAACTGTGTGTTCATCAAGCCAACCACATTGAGTTTTTTGGCCATGGCGATAACTTGTACACGCATCTCATCCAACACGTCGTCTGATAATGAATAACATGGCAACGAACAAGCCGAATCACCTGAGTGAATACCGGCTTGCTCAATATGCTGCATGATGCCGCCAATCACCACCTCTTCACCATCACAAATGACATCGATATCCACTTCAATCGCATGATCAAGGAATGAATCGAGCAACACTGGTGAATCATTAGAGACTTGTACAGCGGTATGCATATAACGGTCTAAGCTTTCTTTATCGTAAACAATCTCCATGGCGCGGCCACCCAATACATAAGAAGGCCTTACTACCAATGGGAATCCAATCGCATCTGCAATATCTTGTGCTTGCTCTAATGAGCGCGCTGTGCCGTTGAGTGGTTGTTTTAATTCTAATTCTTGTAACATTTTAGAAAAGCGCTCACGGTCTTCAGCTAAATCAATGGCATCAGGGCTAGTGCCAATAATTTTGGCGCCGCTCTTTTCTAGGGCATCGGCTAATTTAAGCGGTGTTTGACCGCCATAATGCACAATAATGCCGTCTGGATTTTCAACGTCAATAACAGCCAAAACATCTTCAAGCGTTAATGGCTCAAAATACAAGCGATCTGAAATATCATAATCGGTAGATACCGTCT
>Ga0233449_1001066_pt1 | contig 27008 bp, 21 predicted proteins | sample SI_124_October20_FD_183012 | JGI IMG/M metagenome (GOLD analysis project Ga0233449, IMG submission 183012) | Seawater microbial communities from Saanich Inlet, British Columbia, Canada - SI_124_October2016_200_MG | ecosystem: Environmental > Aquatic > Marine > Inlet | place: Canada: British... | reverse complement strand
GAGAATCTCATACAGAGTTACTTTGGTGGTTTGAAGGCTGTACTTCATGGCTAGGAGATATGCTATGTGTCCGTTCAGGGGCTTGGTCAGAACAGGATTGGCGTAAAGATTGGATGCGTAAAATGAAACGAACCACAATAAGGAATGGCATGGAATACGAATCATTAAGTGAGTCGAGTCATGATGCTTGGATCCACTTATATCGTGGCCATTCATTCTCCAGAGAGAGTCAAATCTCTTACTATAATGAAGGAGAACTCGCAATATTTTGTTTGGATGCTGAATTACAACGGCGCTCAAATGGAAAAAATGGAATCTGTGATTTAATGGTTGAGCTTTGCAATAAACATGCTATAGAATATGATTCTGCAAAGCAACTTGGAGTGACATATAATGATATTAGAAAATCACTTACTTCGATGGATGGAGGCTCAAGGTTAGGTACGATGCTAGATTCATTGATGAAAAATCGCCAATTACCAGACGTTGATAAGGCATTCAAATATTATTCCCTAAAATTGATTCGTGATACTAAAAAGAAAGTTGAAGATAATGATGGCGAAGATGCTTGGTTAGGGATTAATGTCAAGGACTCAATGGGTAAATTGGTCATCACATCTCATCAAACTAGTTCACCCATGCGGAAATTGTTGATGCCTGGTGATGAAATAATCGCAATTAATGGAAGAAGAACTGATTCAAATAGTAAATTAACCAGTTCACTGAAAGGCCAAAAAGGTAAAATGGTCAGCATAATGTACAATCATGAAGGAATTGTGAGATCGCTTGAATCTATGATGATTGAAAAGGTTCATCACAGAGTGAAATTAGATGGTAAAGGCAACCAAAAGTGGCGCGATTATATCACAAGTCGTCAAGGTTGAGAATCGTTCTCTAACTTCAATTCATCTAGAGAAATAAATATCGGCGGAAGATGGTCTGCAATGGTGTGACGGCTTGTCTTGGGCGGAAATAATTCCCCTGAAAGGCTCATTTCTATCACTTCATCCTTTGTCAGCTCATCTCTTCCACTTCCAGGCCAAGTCTCCACTGTAATATTTTCATCAGCCAAATAATCAACGCAAATAACTGGTAGTCTTTTCAATTCTAATAGAGCTGCAATTGAGAATCTATGATGCCCATCTAAGATTGCTCCTGTTCTTTTGTCTACAATAAGTGGCTTTGTATAACCATTCCATCTTTTTGTCATGTCAAGAAGTTTGTTTCTATTCCTCTCCTTTATTCTTTCATGTGGTTTTAACCACTCAAGGGGAACTAGTCGCACATCATCCTCGTCCCACTTCATGGCGTTGCGAAACTACAACTAGCGATAATGCTTTGGCGCACTTGGGCTTGAATGACATTGGAGGGGATGTAATGGGCGAGCAACGGAATTGGCCGGAACCAGGTAATATGGCCGATGTTATCGCTCAAAACTGTCCTCCAAAAATGATGAAATGGCTTCAACAATTGGATGAAGGTTTGTTATCAATTCTAAACACAATCGCTGAGAAGGGTGGTGGTGTTTGGATTGTAGGTGGTGCACCGAGAGATATAATGCTCTCTTCTGAAGTCACTGATATAGACTTAGCAGTCGACTTGGACCCTGATACAATGATGGATTTGTTTCCTGACGCTATCAAAACTGGAATTGAGTTTGGAACATTGACATTAAGGGGCAATAATGCAATGTATGAATGCACAACACTTCGAACAGAATCGCAATATGTTGACGGCCGACGCCCACAAGTGGTCAACTGGGGAACAAGTTTGGCACAAGACTTGCAACGACGGGATTTTACAATTAATGCAATGGCTATTGATGTATCTAGAATGAAATTACATGACCCTCATAATGGTGTATTAGATTTACAAAGAGGGTTACTCAGGGCTGTTGGCCACGCATCCCTTAGACTAGCTGAAGATGGTCTTAGAATAATGAGAGCATACCGATTCATGGATAGAGGTGGTGCTGGAATTTGGTATCCTGATGAAAACCTTGCAAGCGCATTATCAGATAAAAGAAGAATGTTATCAAATGTCGCTTCAGAGAGAATCTGGAACGAATTTAAGAAAATACTCTCTGGAAAAAATGTATCAGTTATTTTAGAAATGATGTTGAAAGATGAAGTTTTAGCGATGGTTTTGCAAACAGAATGGAATTTAGCAAGCCCAATTTTTGATGCTATATCCGAATTTACTGAAAAGGATACTGATTTTTTGACTGTGCTTTCAATTCTATTGAGTGAAACTGATACAATGATTATTCCACAATTACTCAATAAATTGAAATTATCTAAGTTTGAACGAGATTCCGTTATCGGCAAACTATCAAGGATGGGTAATATTCCGCTCAATGAAATTGGAAAATTACGAATTCATCGCCATGTTCTAGGTGATGAAGCATCAAAGCATCTTCAACTAGAATATCTAATCCGAAAAAATTCAATACGCCTTGCTAATGGATACGCAGATGATTGTAGTCTGAAGGAACTTGATGAAATTATCATTAATTCCTCCAAATTGAAACCTCTTTCATTCGGAGATAAGTCAATATTAGATGGGAATAGATTGATGAGGTTGACCTCGATAAAAAGCGGTCCAAAATTAGGACATTTGAAATCTTGGCTGCACTATATTCAAATTGAAAGGGATCTTCAGACCGAACAAGAAATGATTCAAATATTATCTACAATTATTTGGCAAAATAGTGATGGCGACGAGTGGCCTAAGGTGCAATTTCCTTGAGAAACGCCAACAAGATAATGAACAAGGCCATTCTTCATGAGAATATCAATAAGGTGTTTTCATGAGTGGTGAAGGTCGTAAAAGTTATTCGGAATTACAAAAAATTAAATCTGATATTGAAGGTGTATTTGCATCAAGTAAAGGGAGTTTAGAGGCTCTTTCAGATACTCAACTTGGAATTGTTGCTGAACAATATGGAATCCAAATAAATCCTTCTGACCGCCTGCAAACTTTGAAAATATTGGAATCAAATGCATCCATTTCTGCTTGGCGAATGCCTTTCTCTAAAGGCGATGTGGTCGCTGCTGCAACCGCTGTTGCTGCTGGTGGAGCTGTTGGAGTAGCATCTCAAATAGATGATAATAAAGAAGAATTACAGCAACAAGCAGCACAAACTGCAAGAGAAGCAATTGCAAATGTTACTTCTTCGGTTGCTGAAAAGGTTGAACAAAAAACCTCTGAAAACCCGATGGTCGGAATGATCAGAAAAAATTTCGGGCAATCATTAATTCAAGCTGGCTATTCTGTACCGGAACTAACAAAAATGCTAGATGTTGATGCTGATGGAATTATTACTCATGCTGAAATAATGCTATTAATTGTAAAAATGACTGGAACACCACCTCCTCCATGGGTCGTTACTTCAATTTTTGAGATATTAGATGCCAATCAAGATGGTGTAGTTACTGTTGCTGAATGGCATGGATTCTTAGAAGAGATGGGCTTTGAAAGTACAATTATATCATCACCCACTCCAGCAGTAGTAACTGAAGAAATCGAGGAAGTGTATGATGAACTTGATACATTAGAAGAGAATATTCCTCCAGTACAAATTATTGAAGATCCAATACCAACCCCAGTTACTGAAGAAATATCAATTGATTCTTCTGAAGAGGTAGTTGAAGAATCACAGAGCAATAATGAGGAAATTATCCGTCAATTATTAGCCGCCCGATTGTCATCTGATGAAAAGGAAATAATTACAGGAGCCAAAAATAGCATTTGTAGTATTAAGATTGAAAGAATTGAAAGAACTTTGATGGTTACAGACCATTATCGTGGAGGACATTCTGTGTTAGGGTTATTAGATGGTGGTTCAAGCAAGGTTTTGGTAATGCTACCCAAGAGTGAGAATGATGTTGTAACAAAATTTGCCAAGGGAGATATTGTTGAAGCAAATGCGGTCATTGTCTCTTGGTCAAGCGGTTTGAAAATAGCAAAAATGGCTGGAACCGATGCAAGGAAAGTCTGATTCAAAGTAATGCACGTGCAATAACTATTCGTTGTACTTCTTGTGTACCTTCATAGATTTGAGTTATTTTTGCATCTCTAAAAAATCTTTCAACTGGGAATTCCTTGGTATATCCATATCCTCCAAGGACCTGTATCGCTCTCTCGCTAACCCACATTGCTGTATCACCAGCATACAGTTTAGCCATGCTCGCTTCCTTTGAATGCCTTGGGCCACCATTTTCGTAATGTTGTTGCTTAGCCCAACTCGCTTTGTATACCAATAACCGAGAAGCATCTATTCTAGTAGCCATATCGGACAAATAAGCCATTATCATTTGATGATGCGCTATTGGTTTACCAAATGCTTCTCTTTCGTGAGCATATTTCAATGCTGATTCAAAGGCACCTTGAGATATCCCCAATGCCTGTGCTGCAATACCAATTCGGCTGTTATCCAATGCGTTCATTGCAATCGGGAATCCTTTTCCAACTTGCTTGATTACGTTTTCCACAGGAACTTTGCAATCCTGTAATATTATAGTGCAAGTATCTGAACTTCTAATTCCCAACTTGTCTTCCTTCTTCCCAACTGAAAAACCGTCAAAACTTGATTCGACAATAAATGCTGTAGTTCCACCGTGCTTCTTCACACCATATTCTGGATGGTCAACATCTTTCGCAAACAATACAATTATTTTGGCCTGTGTTCCGTTTGTTACCCACATTTTCTCTCCATTCAAGATGTAATGAGTCCCGTCGTCGCTCAACTTTGCTTTACAAGTCATTGCTGCTGCATCAGTTCCTGCTCCAGCTTCGCTCAATGAATATGCACCAACTTCTCCTTCCGCCAAACGAGGTAAATATCTCCCCTTCTGTTCATCATTGCCATGTAATGCGATAGTTTTGCAGCACAATCCTACATGAACGCAATACATTACTGCAAATGAAGGGTCAACCCTGGCTAATTCTTCAATAATAATTGATTCAGATACATCGTCAATCGGAGATCCCCCATATTCTTCCGGTACCGTAACACCTTGAAGTCCGTAGTCGAGGAATTGTAGCCATTCCTCACTCGGGGCGATTTGGTTCTTATCACGATGCTCCACTGTAGGGGATAATACGGTCTCAGCAAAGTCACGAACTAACTCTCTAATCATCTCCTGTTCATCTGTTTGCGCGAAATCCATGACCCTACCCGTCAATGCCAAAAGGCTCGCTTTCTTAATCCGTTTGCACAAATATTTACAATTACAGAAAATCCATGTGTTGATATATTATAATTAATGCGCCGGAATAAGGAGAGCGCCGAGATGGATGACGATATTGTTGAATTTAGCATTGCCCACAACAGAAAATACTCTACTAATCACCTTTGGTATCAAGAAAAGGATGACCGATTAATGATTGGTGTGAGTGAATATATGGCCGTTGAACATGGCGAAGTATTACGTGTAGTGCTACCACAAAGCGGATTGGAAGTAGAAGAATTCGGTGCAGATATGTTCTCAATTTGGACATCAAACGAAAAACTATCATTTCCCTCACCCTTCTCAGGACAAGTCGCTGAAGTAAATGGTGAAGTAGAAATTAATCCGGACATTGTGAATGAATCGGCATATGACCAAGGATGGATTATTCTTCTTGACCCTCACGAAATTGATTTAGAAAAACTCTTGGAACCGGACGAATATATCGAGTATATTTCTGAACTTTGAGGCAAAGGTGATACCCTACCAACGGGGGGTTTCTATTATGGAAGAGGCAATGCAGCGACTCCGAAACAGTTTGCAGAGTGCACCTGTTATTTGGAAAGGCGATTACCCATACTTCATTCATCCACTTACCGATGGAGTTCCACGACTAGACCCTGAGGTCCTCTCTGCTGTTACAGACTTATGTTTAGAGGCGATTAATTGGCAAGATGTAGACCTGATTCTCGGAATTGAAGCGATGGGATTACCTCTTACTGCCCCGCTTAGCATAAATTCTGGAAAACCATTAGTAGTGGTAAGAAAAAGACAATATGGCCTGGAAGGAGAAGTAGCGATTGACCAATCAACTGGATATTCAAAGGGTGAGATGTACCTAAATGATATCAAATCTGGTGAAAGAATTGTTATTGTTGATGATGTGCTATCAACTGGTGGAACAATTCGAGCAATTATCAATGGTATTGAAAAAACGGGAGCAAAAATAATGCATATAATCACTGTCATTGAAAAGGGGCCTGGGCTGAAAATACTACAGAAAGAGTTTCCAAATATCAAAATTGAATCATTGGTTCGTCTCGAGATGGATGGAGCAGATATTGTAATTCTTGATTAATTTGTATTATTTCAATAAAGCATGGTTTCATGAAGGGGGTTATTACCCGTGCAAATAGGCGACCCTCATGGACTTAGACCGTCACGATTTCGAACTTACTGAGTTAATGGAGAGAATTCGTTCTAGTGACCACCGTCTCATCGCTCTTCAACTTCCAGAAGGACTGAAGATTCAAGCTCTGGAAATGATGGACCAAATTGAAACTGAAACAAGTGCGAAGGTCGTTCTTGCTGCAGACCCATGTTACGGAGCATGTGACCTTGTTCACGACAAGATGAAGATGATGGGGGTTGAATTGGTTGCACATATGGGCCACAGTCAAATGAATATTGAATCTGGAATGCCAACACAATTTATTGATGTCACTTATGATGGTGACCCCGAATTAACTCCCGTGTTATCTTTCTTAGAAAATCACCGGGCAATGGCTCAAAAGCGTCTTTTGGATCAAGAAAATCCAGTTGATCTTAATGAGGAAGATGCCCAAGAGAAGTTTTTAGATGCTGTTGGAAGACTTGCACCTCTCACCGATACAAAACTTGGACTGGTAGGTTCTATACAACATTTACATCTACTTCCAGAGTTTCACGAACGTTTAGAGAAAGCCGGTTATGATGTGACTATTCCTTTAGGTGGTGCACGTCTCTCATTCCCTGGGCAAGTTCTTGGTTGCAATTATTCAGGCGACCAAGATGACATTGGACATTATTTATTCTTAGGAAGCGGTGATTTCCATCCGATTGGATTAGTTTTGCACACAGGAAAACCCCTTGCTATGTTAGACCCATATAGCGGTGATGCACAAGAGATGTCACTTGAAAGAATCGAGAGAATACTTAGGCAAAGATTTGGACTTATTATGGCCTGCGATAGTGCAAAAAGTTTCGGAATTCTAATCGGAGAGAAGCCTGGACAAATGCGACGTACTCTTGCCCTTAGAATGAAGCGAATGCTAGAAAAGCATGGCAAGAAAGGATATTTGTTAGCATTAGAACATATTGGGCCAGAACTCATTGATTTCTATCCGGTTGATGCATTTGTCAATACATCGTGCCCAAGAATTGCAATCGATGATGCAGTGCGCTATAGTAAGCCACTACTTACTCCGTTTGAACTCGAAGTCTCATTGGGAGAGAAAAAGTGGGAACTCGGTTATCAATTTGATGAAATCCCTTGATTCGACATAATGTTAGAAGCAAAAAGAATTGTCTTTTATTGTTTCAATCGCCCCTATGTTCAATAACGGTTGACGAGAGCGTTCCCTTGTTATGAGCAACTACCTTGACCGAATTGGAGCGGGTTTTGTCCTAGCCAATCCAGAAGGGCTAGATTTTGACTATATGCCTGATGAATTAGTTGGAAGAGATGAGATTCAGAATCAATTGGCAAGCAAATTTTCTTCATTATCGCATCCTGATGGAGCTGGGCGCGCGGTAATCACCGGACCCGTAGGTAGTGGGAAAACGGTCTTAGCGGGAACTTTTTGCAGAGATATTCAGAGGCATCTTGCAAATAAGAGGCAAATAAAAAGCGTTCAGATAAATTGTAGAAACGCATCAACAAGTATGAGGGTCGTTCAAAGAATACTCCACAAATTAGACCCTGGTCATCCAGATAGGGGACTTTCTATGGGAGAATTATTAATCAGTTTGCGTAAATTAATTAGAAGAGATTCTGCTCACTTAATCGTTGTATTAGATGAGGTTGACCACATGTTGAGGCGCTCTGGTGATGATCTTCTTTATCAACTTCTAAGGATAGATGAAGACCAATCAGGAAAGGGGACCCTTTCTTTGATAATCATTAGCCAAGAACAGGTTCTTGACCTACTAGAAACAGCAGTTATTTCACGAATGGGAAGTACCAATCATATCTCAATTCCACCTTATACAGTGGAAGGTCTTGAACAAATAATCCAGCAGAGAGCGGAATATTCTCTTGTTACTGGTACTTACTCTCCAAAAATAATCCGTTTAATTGCGGAAAAGGCCGCTCCAAGCGGTGATGCTAGAAGAGGTATTGAATTATTATCTGCGGCTGTTGAACGCTGTGAATATAGGCAAGACTCTCAAAGTGCAAGAGAAATACTGATTGAAGATATTCATGAAGCAAATGATAGTGTTGCATTACAAATTGGAATCAAATTAGAAGTTGTCGATAACCTTTCGGCTCATCAGATGTTAGTTCTTCTGGCGTTGTGCCGGAGATTGAAGACGGAAGAAACAATGTCGATGGGCGATGTTGAATCTCTATACGCAGTTATCTGTGAAGAATACGACCAAAAACAAAAGAGTCACACGACGATTTGGAAATATGTAAAACACCTAGAACAGCAGCAGTTGATTGATTCCAAGGTCGCAACTGTTAGCGATGGCAGAGGAAGAACAACCCATCTTAGTATGCCCCATCACCTACCTGCAGACCTCTCAAGTCGCCTAGAATTGCTACTTCCTAAGCGACTGCACCGCTAAAAATAATTCTAAGCCTATGCGGTGAGCCTAAATATGGGTCTCTTGTCGGCGAGTTATTCTAGTGGTGTAGATAATGGCTGTTGGACAACAAGGAGAATTCGTCGCCGTAGTAAATGATACAGATCCTGCCAATGGTGGGAAGTCTTACTCATTGAAGATAAGTGGAAATAATCATGCTCAATTATTGGGCAAGAAAATTGGAGATACCGTTGATGGTATTTTCGTTGGAGAGGGTGAACAAACTCTTTCTGGTTTCAAGTTGCAAATTACTGGTGGTTCAGATAAGACTGGCACACCTCTTCGCCGTGACCTTGAAGGTGGCTCTCGCCAATCTATTCTGGTTACAGCTTCAACTGGATTTAAGGGACATTCTCTAGTATTCAAGAGCAAAGGTGGAGAAAAGAAGCGTTTCCGCTACAAATTAGATGGACTCCGCAAGCGTAGAAACTTCCGTGGAAACACTATCACTCAAGATACCCGACAAATCAATTTGAAAGTTACTGAAGCAGGAAATAAGAGTCTTGCTGACATCACTTCTTCGGAAAGCGAAGAAGCATCGGAGTGAAACCCGAGAGGGAATTCGTGAATTGAGGAGTATGGAAGCATGGCAAGAAAGCTTCCATCTCAACCTGAAATCAACATTGGCCTTGTAGGTCACGTTGACCACGGAAAAACAACTCTAACACAGGCTCTATCAGGGGTTTGGACCGATACCCATTCCGAAGAAAGAAAACGTGGTATTTCTATTAAATTAGGATACGCCGACACTGCATTCTATCAAACCAAAGAAGGTCAATACTACTCAACAGGACGCCGTCCAGACGGTGGGAAAGATGTTGATAAAGAACTGAAGAGGGTTGTTTCTTTCGTCGATGCACCTGGTCACGAGACACTGATGGCAATAATGATCACTGGCGCTTCCATAATGGATGGTGCAATGCTGATGGTTGCTGCAAATGAAACATGCCCGCAACCACAGACTAGAGAGCACTTGATGGCATTAGAGATTGCAGGAATTAACAATATTGTAATCGTACAAAACAAGATTGATTTGGTCAGCAAAGAACGCGCACTAGAATCTTACAAAGAAGTCAAATCATTCTTGAAAGGAACAATTGCTGAAAATGCACCAGTTATTCCAGTATCTGCACATCATGATGTAAATCTTGACATCTTAATCGATGCAATTGAACAAACAATCCCAACTCCTGACCGTTCAAAGGATAAGCGCTCAATTATGCATGTAGCTCGCTCTTTTGACATCAATCGACCTGGAACACGCCCAAGCAAACTTAGAGGTGGTGTCATCGGAGGAAGTATTGTTGAAGGTGAATTTAGTGATGGTGACGAAATCATCATCGGACCAGGTCGTAAAATTGAGAAGGGCAACAAATCAACTTGGGAGCCTATTGAAGCCATTGTAAGCAGTATGCAAGGCGGTGGATTAAATTTGAAAAATATGCACGCTGGAGGATTGTGTGGAATGGCAACTCAACTTGACCCAAGTATCACAACCGCCGATAACTTGAGCGGCCAAGTAGTTGCAAGAAAGGGAGACTTGCCCGAAGTTCGTTCAAAACTTGAAATATCTGTTACTTTGATGGATAATATGGTTGCTGGAGAAGGTGAAAAGCCTGAGAAAATCCACCCATTACGTAATAACGAGATGTTGATGCTGAATGTTGCTACTGCGACTTCGGTAGGAGTTACCAAGAACGCTGAAAAAACTCGTACTGGTCTTGAATTAAGACTTCCAATTTGTGCTGATGTTGGTCAAAGAGTTTCCTTATCTCGCCGCGTTGGTTCTCGCTGGAGATTAATTGGCTACGGAACAATACAATAAATGTGCTAACGAACGCACATTTCATCAAAGATTGCTTTCCAGCAATGAATTGTGCAGAGAGTAATTGTTGATGCTTGTGGCTGGGTTGCCGTAATTGATGCTGCAATCAATATAGATGATGCATTATTACATTTATTGGGACCATGTCAACTTCTATTACTGCCTGATGTTGAAAAGGAATTAATAGAAATCAACTCCAAACGGTCAAAGAAAAAGTCCCTTTTACTACAATTGTTGAAAGCAAAAACGGTAATTGTTGAGGCACCTGATGATTCTGGAAATCATCCTGATGATCAAATATTATCCTTAGCAAAAAAAGAAGGGATACATGTACTAACTGTTGACATCGAATTGAAGCGACGATTATTTGATTTTGGCATCCCAATTATTGAAGTAGCAAAAAACAAGCGTTTAAGATTGATTGACAATCTATAGAACGGATAATTAGTAAGCAGTAATATTTTGAAACATTAAATTGTCGCCAATATATTTAATAGCATTAAAGATATTTATTTGTAATATAAAATGAATAATGCCGGTAGGAAGTTAATATATGAAGATAGATACGTTCCGGTCATGCAAGTAGAAAATAGAATACAGGAGTTGAATGATTTTGTTAATACAGACTCATCTCAGCAATTAGTATCTCTATTGATCAAACTTGGAGTTCAAAGTTATACTGCGAAATGCCTAGCATGCCTCCATAATCATGGCCCTTCAACATCACGGATGCTACAGAATAATTGCAATATTAGGCAACCGGATGTAAGTGTTGCAATCGCGGAACTAAGACGTTTAAATGTTGTAGAATTAGATTCTTCAGCTGCTAATGGAAGAGGAAGGCCATCACACATATATCATCTAAAAGGAACTCTAAACGAATGTATTATCCCATTTATCGAAGAGGCGCAAAATAATATTACTCATATTATTTCAGCGATGAATACTCTTGAACAACTTGCACGAAAAATGGAAGATTGATTTAGGGTAAAGTGAATAAGACATCGTCACCATGGCCGTCTAATAGTTTGATTTTCACTGCCGCATCAATCCATGCATGAGCATAGTTAATCGCTCCAAATGCCCTTACTCTATCTCCAATATTTAGAAAATGTAGAGCATCTGATGAATAATCGTCTGCCATTCTCATCATTATTGCCAGTTGTTTTGATTGCTCACTACCCTCTGGATAGATAGGTGTTGCTTTTTCTCTTGCCCTTCTGGTAATATCAAGATACTGCAATACTTTTTCCTTTGATACTTCAATTAGGTCATCACTCATTCTCCACCCTCCTTTTGGCGTTTTAATAGACGGCGAACATCTTCTTTACGACCTAGTGCACCATACAATTCTACTGCAACCGATAATTTTCCTTCATCTTCTGCAGTTTGTGCTCGAATGAACAATTCCTTTCTTTCATCCCAATTTCTTGCCATTGCAGCCTCAGCTGCGGCTTGATATCGTCCTTTGCGTTCAGATTGAGCAAGATGTGGTGCTGACCATTTGCGAATTAATCCTGAACGTGTTGCTGTTACCATTGAATCCGGAGTTAAACCAACCAATAAGTCACCCAAGTCCATCGATTCTCCAAGTACTTCAACGTCCTCTTCCAAAGTCCTAGAAATATGATAGAGGCGTCCTTCAATACCCAATACCCACCAACCATCGGCACTGATTATTCCTTCCAAGGCCTCGATAGAATCTTGCTCAAGTCTAATCAAATCATCCCAGCCAAATGGATGTGGTATTCCTTGCCACAAACTACCGTCACTCGATTGCAAGATGATCCTGCCATTACCTAATTCGCTTGACCAACTCCAAACTCTGTCCTCAAGACATCTTTTTTTGTCAGAACCAGTTAATCTACCGCACCAAATTCTTCCATCGCTTGCTTGCCACATCAAATGTTCTCTATCTAGCCAACCAATCAATCTCCTAACCATGCCACTGTCCATGCGTCGAATTCCTCGGCCCTCTTGTGAGAAAAGATGCAAATTACCGTCTCTCCCTGAAAGAACCCAACCTCCACCCGGTCTCGCTTTTATTCCGGTAAAGCCACCAGGGCTGCTTCTTCCTTCATGCAATAGAGAGCCATCTCTGGTTGACATAACATAAAACCCATGAGCGGCTAATACTCCAAGAAGACCCTGGCCACTTTCAATTTCATGTACTTTGAATGGCATATCAACCGACCATCTTTCACTACCATCGTGTTCGTAAAAGGATAGATTCAAACCGTTACTAACTACTAAACCTCCTTCACTTGCTGCAATAGTAGCGATAATGTTTGGTACCTGCTTTGACCAAGTAATTTCCCATGCCATTATGCCTCACCTCCCATCAAATTCCAAGCGGTCAATTGGGCTCTTGCAGATTGGGTTAGTGCGAACATCCGACTTTTTCCAACCTTGCGTACATTGAGGACTCCTCCTTTGTGTAAGCGATTGCTTATTTGTGATAATCTAGCCCTCTTTATCTTTAATTCCAATAATAATTCTTTATCGGATGGTGAGTACTTCCTTTCATTTGCAGTTGCGACAACAACTGCTTCATGAGGTGATAGATTTGATAGTACACTCGGATTTAATGGATGGTCAATACGTTCTCCTGATTTAGGTTGCCTTATACTCGTGAGAGCATCGATTAATTTTCTCCGGTCATACGAACCATCGGATTGTTGCGGAACTAACAAAGCGGTTTGAAGTGCATCAAACAAAGTCTTGAACTTCTTCATTTCAAGATTTGACATCATATCTGATTCAATGTTACCAGTTGCTATTTCCTGGCTAGATATTTCAGAATAATCATCAACTTCATATTCTTCTTGATCGCCATGCCCAGTGTCAATTATACCAGTTTCATCATACAGTATCGCCGTTCCATCTCCTTCTAATTCTTCATCGTCTGACTCGTTTACCAGATTTGACTCTTTAGCAACCCATAATTCTGCACCTTCAACGTCGTTAGCAACATCATAGTCATCTGGATTTTGTAATGAACGAGTTGGGGCACCCCTCATTCTGCCGACTAGTGAGCCAAACATGCCGGCTGATTCAAGTGGCATTTTTTTGCCTGTTTCATCATTTATCTTTTCACTATTGAAAACATCAAATGGAGTTTCCTTTAACGGTTCATCGTTGTCCTGTGAATCTCCCAAATCCACCAAATTTAGGTCAAAGCCAGTAAGTGTACTGCTTTCTCCATGTATTTCTTGCCATTCATTCTGCTTTGATTGCTCAGTATTATCTTCATCTTCTTGAAATCTCGACTGCCACGGAGCCGATGCATCCATTATCTCAGTTTCTTCTTCGCTAGAGGTATCGGTTGATTTGGGGATTAATTCTTCTGATTCGCTTTCAAATTGTTCCATTAATCCACCAAAAATGTCTGTGTTGGAATTTTGTGCCTTAGAATCCTCTAATTCGGTTTGTTCGGCATTTTCCGTGCTTTGTGACTCAGATTCCAATTCATCGCCATATAGGCTTTGTTTGGCAGTGAAAATGCCCGTTGTAGATGCTTCCGGCTGTTGTGTTGGCAAAATCGCACTCGTATCAAAACCTCTTTTTGTATGATAATCAGAATTTATGTTATTTTGAGCACCCTGATTTTGCGCCATTCTATTAGAGTCAACGGCATCTCTCATCACCCTTATTATTGAAGCAGGTAATCCGTCTGTTACTGACAATAGGTGTTCAGCATCCTCTTTAGACAATGAGAAATTCATGCTACATACTGAACGTATTCTGAGATTTACCAACTCCTGGACCGATTCGATATCCAGTGGAGTCAAGGTACTGACCATAGCAAACCTCTCCAATACGGATTCTGGTAGGTGTGCTTTCTGTTTATGATCCAACACAACAACCATCAACACCTGCAGCCTCTCAATAACGGGCAATGTGTCTCTCAGTGCAACATTAAGAACAGAGGAGTCAACGGTAGGAACATCGATTACAACCAATGGCAGCTTACCTGTGAAAGATTTGCTTGTTTCAACCATTTCTGAAACAATTGCTGTATAATGAGAGGGGATATTTTGTCCAACCAGTTGAGAATATAGTGATTCTAGCAAACTTTTCGCAGGAGCGGAGGCATGAATATGGTCTACGTGGAGCGAAACTGGTGCAACATCGGCCAAACAACGCAACAATGAAGTTCTTCCAGAACCTACGCTTCCAACCATCAATATTCTCCTAGTGGAGCGGAAACCGATGTATTGTGAAAGAGTATCAAATATCTCTTTTCGGCCCACTAAGAGGCTTTTTTGGCCCTCTTCCAATGGTGCAGTAGAAAATGGGTTCTGCAATAGTTGAGGAAGTTCAATCTCTTTACCTTCAATCCGCATATCTCGAGCAACTGACAAAGGGTATTTATTGTTTGACCCAATCAACAGCCTCCAAAGACGTGTTAACACATGGTAATCAGAATACCGAAGGGATATCTCATGCACCTAAACAACTCAAATAACGCATGATTAACGCATGATTAACGCGTTAGGTGAAGCGTTAATCGTGTTAATTTCAAGATTCTAAGAGCCATCCCCTTACAATCAGAAAAAATCATTTCAAAGCGATGTCTTGATGTGATTGGGATTAGTGGCCAAACACAGAGGAAGCGAAGATGCCGGTTGAAAATAGTCGTCTAAGTGGTTTTTTCCGGTTATCTGTTGCTGAACGTAGACAAATTGTAGCCGATTCAGCAAACCTAAGTCAGCAGCAAATCGATGCACTGGCAGCCCATGGCGAGTTATCTGAGGATGCTGCAAATAATATGATTGAGAATGTTATTGGGACAATGTCCCTACCAGTTGGAGTTGCAACAAACTTCGTAATTGATGGCAAACACTACCTAATTCCATTCTGTTTGGAAGAGTCGAGTGTGGTGGCAGCAGCATCCAATATGGCGAAGCGTTGCCTTTCCAAGGGTGGTTTTAGGACAAATAATGATGCACCGATGATGATTGGACAGTTGCAAATTCTAGAAGTGCTAGATATCCCGATGGCAATTTTAGCGATTGAAAATTCTAAGGAAACTTTGATGAAAATATGTAATGATCGCCCTAGTACGATGATAAAACTAGGCGGTGGATGCAAAGATATCGAGTTAAGGGTGCTTGAAACCCTTTCTGGCCCAATGTTAATTATGCATATTTTGGTTGATACAAGGGATGCCATGGGAGCTAATGCCGTCAATACCATGGCTGAATTAATCGCACCAGAAGTGGAAAAATTAACCGGTGGGCGCGTTCATTTGAAAATCTTATCCAACCTCGCAGCACACCGATTAGCAAGAGTTGAAGCCACTTTTACCGCAGAGGAATTATCCGATGATGGAAGCCGTGAAAATGGATTGGAAGTAATCAGTGGCATATTAGAAGCACATCATTTCGCTGTTGCTGACCCATTTAGAGCAGTTACTCATAACAAAGGAGTGATGAATGCAATAAGTAGCGTATCCGTTGCCTGTGGCCAAGACTGGAGAGCAATAGAGGCAGGTTGTCATGCTTGGGCATCACATCAATCAGGGACATACACTTCGATGACTCAATGGTCTCAAGATGACAATGGCGACCTTGTAGGGTCTATCGAGACGCCAATGGCCGTAGGAATTGTTGGAGGTGCAAGCAGAGTACATCCTGTTGCGAGGGCAAATCTAGCGATCCTGGGGGTTAATTCTGCTCAGGAACTGGCTGGCGTCATCGTAGCATCAGGTTTAGCGCAAAATTTAGGGGCATTGCGAGCATTATCTACTAGTGGCATTCAAGCTGGACACATGAAATTACATTCTCGTAATATGGCAGTGAGTGCAGGTGCTACTGGGGATGAGGTTGAAATCGTTGCCCAGCGCCTGCAATCCTTTACAGGACCAAAAACCCAAACAAAGGTGCAAGAATTACTTGATGAACTAAGGAATGAATAATTCATTCCTCTGCTTGATCTGCAACGGGTAGAGTTGACTGTACAGTTAGGTCAACGTTCTCTTCTTCCTGTAGCGCTTCAGTACCCACCATTCCTTCTAACATACCAGATGATTGCACCTGTTCTCTAAACCAGGCTTTTACCTTCTTTCTTTCAGTAAAAGGGCATCCAAATGACTCTGAGAACCTTCGCGTTGTTATCAAGCGGCGAGTGTTGCCATCCTTTCTTCTATCAACCATTCCCAATTGTGCTAGTTCCCGGACATAATCGTATGCCTTTTGGCCCAGCAATTCAACTAACCTCGACTGCGCCATAGGTTGGTGGTATGCGATTAGTGCTGCTGCTTTGAGTAATTTTTGTGGCATTTCAGTTCTTGCTTCTTTGGGAAGGTGGTCTGCTATTTGCGGTTTGACTTCAATCGCCCAACGGTTACCTATTTCTGCAATTTGTAGGGCACCACCTCTTCGTCTTTTTAGTGTGGCCTGAAGAGAGTTTAGTGAATCTATCATCTCTTCAGAATCATATCCCAATGATTCTGATAACTCATCGATTGTCATGGAGCGCCCTGCTCCGAATAATGTTGCTTCCAGTAATGATTCCAAGGGTAGTTCGCTCATGTAAATACCTCCTTACTCCACTAACCATTCGTGATTTCCTAATGATTGCTCACTTTGCTCCGAAATTGGTTGTGGTGATTCAATTGCAACCTCTTGGCTTGTAATCTGTTGAGATTGATCTGGGCCCAATACGATTTCCACAACCTTTTCAGCTTCGGCTTTTTTCGCAGCCCTCTCCAGTGATTTTTCTTCCTTTAGTTTAGCCTTCTTGGCTCTATCAGTCAAATTATCTGCGTGGCGTTGGGAACCAGTAATTTGTGTTTGGATACGAGCTGATTCCTTTTCTTGCTCTTCCAATATTAATTCAACAATCTCTGTGAAACTATTGTTTGGCCTCAAATCTTCTAAGAAAATGATGCCCTCTGGTACATTATCTTGAGAAATGCTTGCAAATCCGCGATGGGTTAGGAACAATCCTGCAATAAAGGAAGAAACCTTTGCTTCATCCTGATACCCTTCCGGTACTGCCCCGAATGTTTGTTCAAGGATTGTCTTTAATTCATTTAGAACATCAACAACTGGCACTTTATTGACGCCAGCTTTCACGCATGTCTGCCTCATTGCTCGCCAGCAGCGCTCAATATCTCCTTCGAGGTCCTCGTTGTGCATCCTGCCACCAATGTTAGCCATGTAGTCCAACAATTCCTTTTCATGAGCAATTCTATTTGCCTCTCTCAATTTCAATTCTTCAGCATCATCTGCTGCATCCTTGAACGCTGACAATAATTCCCCAAGAGTCACTGGGCGGCCTTCTGCTCTTCTAACCCTCTCGCCAAATAGCGATGGTAATACTGAGTCAGCACCTCCTTCTAGCACAGTATTGGTAAAGAAAAAGGCTTCATCGTCATAGTCGGCTTCCCAACCAAACTCCATTTCATCGCCCCAGTCATCTTCTTCATCAGCGCGTTGAACCCTTTCAAACAAGGTGGCTGCTTGATGATTCAACACTTCCCATGATAGGCGTATCAATCTTCCACAAGCAGGTAAATCCAATGTAGTTGCCTGGGATTTTACCCTTGCAGTAAACACTTTGAGGAATGCCGATAAATCAATATTCCATGCATCTAAGCCTTCTTCACGAACTAATGATAACACTAGAGCAACAGAACGGTCAAAAGGATCTTCTAAACTCTGATGTTCTGCTTCTTCTGTCTCTGCGATTGTGATTATTCGGTCGCTGAAAAACTTAGCCTCTTCGCTTTCTTCACCAGATTCTAACAATTGGTCTATGATATCCTGCTTAAGGAACCACTTGTCTAATACAGCCTGATGCTCTGCCATTTTTCTCACTCCAATGTTTCCTCTTCAGTAGTGATTTGAACTTGTTCGGATACAGATTCTTCCTCTTCCTCAGCCAGTATCGCTTTGGTGACCTCAACTCTTTCTTCGATATCTTCGGTCATGTCCGCAGTACGTTCACCCAGTGAAGCAAGAGTGCTTGATTCGTTTTCGCTTTCCTCCATCTCATCCCTCATATGAGCCAATAGCCCACCTAAGGAACGTGGTGTTTCCAAGGATTCTGGAACAACAGGCATCTCGACTGAAGCTGCCGCAACTTCATCGATTCGTGATTGATTCTTATCAGCAGCAGCCTTTGCTTCCTTCATTGCTTTTGCACCTAATTCCAGTGCTCTCGCCTTGTCAAAGTCAACGATACGACGACTACATCCATCGCCTCCATGAGTAATTCCTATGTGGTGGTCTGCAAGTCGCAATGACACCTTACGAAGTGTTACCATGATGAATTGTGCTCTCTTTGAACGCTCTCTGCACATCTTGGCAATACGTTCTGCGTTGTATGCGTCAAGGTTTTGGTCTACTTCATCAAAGTAGTAGAATGGACTTGGGTCGTAGTCTTGAATTGCGAAAATCAATGCAAGTGCTGCCATTGATTGCTCTCCACCAGATAATTGATGACGAGTAACCTTAGCAGACTTCCCACGTGGTTGTGCCCATAACTCTAGGCCACCCTTGAATGGCTCCTTCGGATTTTCAAGGAATAATTCGCCTCGGCCACCATCACTTAGTGCATCATATGCGACCTTGAAATTCTCATTGACCTTCTCCAACACTCCAAGCAAACGCTCTTTTCTTTGAGATTCCAATTGTTCTGTAACATCCAATAGATGCTTACGGCGAGTTTGCAGTGTTTTGAAGTCATCTCTCATTCCATCAAGCCGTTCTTGGCACGTATCAAACTGCTCAATCGCAAGCATATTGACCGGACCATATCCTTCAAGACGGCGTTCAAGGCCTCTAACTTTCTTTTCAGCATCTCCTACGCTTGGTAAGGTAATGTCACTTGTTGCAGGTTCAATATTTGCATCTGACATTTCAGACAATAGTTCATCGAGTGTTTCCTGCTTTAATGTCAAAGATCGCCCGATTTCTTCAGCCATTTGAGTTCGTGAAATAGCATCATTAGATTTCTGAGTCAATACGACTCTGAGTGATGCTCTTTCCTCAACTAATTGAACCCGCTCATTTTCTAATCCTTGATTTTCTTCAAGGAACTCTGCTCTCTCGGTTTCCTTTGCTTTTAATTCTATAGAATCTGTTGCTATAGCCGCTTGCATCAAGTCAATCTTTTCACTTCGTGCAACAATGGCCGCTTCTATTGAAACTATTCTTTCTCCAATTTCAACGACTCTATTGTTGAGTAATTCTCTGTGATCTGAACCACTTCCAAGTGCATCCTGGGCTCGGTTCCTCAAACCTTGTGCTTCAACTCTCTTGACTTCAGCCATGTGTAATCTGTCCTTTAGATGTGCAGGACTGGCATCTTCCAAATTGGTTTGTGCTGTAGCCCTATCAATCTCTGATTGCTCGAAATTCTTTTGTGCATTATCCAATGCTGCAAGAGTCTGACTGGCCTGACTTCCCAGTGTGCTTAATCTTCTTTCGATGTCAGCAACAGCGCCTAATGACTTGTTATGATTGGTCCTAGCCTGCTTTAGTTCTGCACGCCATTCTTGTTGTTTAGAAGCATGTTCTCCATCTGTTAAAGCATTGATTTTACCTCTGACTTCCAGTTGTAATTTTCTTGCATCAGCCAAAGCGCCATTGACTGTTTCTGACATCAGCCTAAGGCGTTCAACCTCTGCTGTAAGGCTCTCAACTTCGTTAGCACCTTGTACTCTGCCGCCAAAGGAAACTGACATCTTGCGCTTTGAACCACCTATCATTGCACCGCCGGTTTCAGTGACATCACCACGCAGTGTCACTAATCGTACGCCACCCATATTGGCTCTTGCTGTGGACATTGAATCTACGATGAGCGTATTCCTCAAAGCGAAACGAACTGCGATATCAATTCGAGGATCGTAATCAAGTAATTCGTAAGCAAAACCAATCACTCCTGGCTTCCTTGCTACCATTACAGCCTTACCGGCTGCTCTTGTATTGGCCAAACGATTTAGAGGAAGGAATGTTGCTCTTCCAGCCCTTTTCTCTGAAAGCCATTTGATGGCATTTGCTGCAACTTCATCATTCTCAACAACTACGGAAGTCATTCCGCCGCCTATTGCAGCAGATAACGCGCCTTCGTGCGAACTATCCTTTGGAGCGCACAATTCCGCAATTGTTCCAATAATACCTCGTAATTCACCTCTATCTCTTGCCGCAATAACAGCCGCTGAACCACCTGCTAGACCTTTAGCACCCGTTCTTGCTTCCATTTCATTTCTTGCTGATATCAGTTTTCGTTCAGTTTCCCGGAGACGGTTTTCAACCAACTGAGATTCATCAGTTAATTTTGATTCTGCATTTTGTGAGGCGTGTAATTCCTTTGCAAGTTTCACTCTATCCTTCTCTGGGTCTTCTCCGCCAAACTCTTCACCCTTTAGTTCAAGTTCTTCAAATGCCATACGTGCTTCTTCAGCAGCATCTTGAGCGTTGACGAGTTGCTCTTCTATCACTTCTGCTTGGGCCGCTGTACGGTCTACCTCGCTTTGAGCATCTGCCATTGCTTTTCTGCAGATTTCAACTTTTTCAGTAGCCTTAGATAAATTACGTGATAATTGAGCTGTGGATTCTCCAGATGATTCTAGTAATTCACTGACCGCCGCTTCCTCTTGTTCTGCTTCTTTGAAGGCTAGTTTAGCACTTTCCAAATCATCCCTTGCAGATGCTAAACTATTTGCAAATTCTTCTAAGGAATTGTTAGCAACTTGAAGACTATCGAGCAACTCTTGCAATTCAAGTTTGTCTTCATTGTCCTTTTCTTCGGAATCACGAATCAAGTCCCCGTTGGTAGCAATAGTTACTTGCAATTGTTGTATCTGTTGCTGTAATCCATTCGAATCACCACCCATCAAAGCCTCAATTTCTTTCTGCAAATTACCAATTTGGTCTTCTAAGGCTAGAAGCACTTTGCTACCTTGCTTTACTTCGTCTTTCAAATCATTTGATTCTGCTATATATCTGCTCTGTTCATTGACCTGATAAGCAATTTCTGATTTTTGTGATGCATATTTTGCTTGATATGAGACAACTCTTGATTGTGTTAGTTCTTCTACTAAATCGCGTACTTTAATCGCCAGGTCTTTCTCTTTGCGCAATTCTTTGAGGCGACCTTTTTGTTCCTCTTCGAGCATAGAAATTCTTTCGATATAGCCTTCAACTTGATCTCTTTGTTTGTCGGCCTTTCTAATTTCATCATCGTACGAAGTCACTCCTGCAACGCCGTCTAACACCTTTCGGCGTTCCTTAGAAGTCATTTTAGCCAGTTTGGTTACATCTCCTTGAAGAACGATATTGTATCCATCTGGACGCGCATTTGCAGCACCGAGAAGTCTGTGGAATGATTTCTGAGTACTCTCTTCACCATCCAATAGATATTGAGTTACCACATTGTTGGCTTTGGTTAATCGTACTGTTCGAGATAATCGAACCTCGTCGGAATCTAGTGGGAGGCGGCGACGGCCATTGGATAGTTTCGGATTAGCAAAAACCAATGTCACTGAACATGAGCGGGCTGGTTTGTTGTTCTTTCCACCATTGAAAATCAAATCCTTTGAATTTTGAGCCCTAATTACTTTGTTTGAACGGGGACCTAATACAAATTGAACTGCATCACCGCAATTTGACTTCCCTGAACCATTAGGCCCAGTTATCGCAGTAAAACCTCTGTCCAAAGGAACTGTGACTTCGCCCTTAAACGATTTAAAATTACAAACTTCAAGTGCTTTAAGATACATCCCTATCCCTCATTGTCGGAAATTTCCCTCCGACCTTAATCCTAACACCCATTCGCGACAGGTCTTAAACAATCGCTTCCTCAGTAGTTCGGTAAAGCACTTTAACAGACCCAAGAGAGAAAGCCAAAAGCAGTTTTTACAAGTGATTCAGTATTCATTAATAATGTTGTAAAACATCTTACAGTGTGCCTTTTTGGCTACATTTCTTACATCCGCCACCTGCGCAATAGGGACAAGTTGCCAATACTTTTACCCCATGCCTAGATTTTCGCATTGATAAATTGTGATCATTTCGTAATAATTTAGAAGTTCTTGCTGTTGCAAGACTACCGGCCTCTATTGCACTTGGCTGTTGAGTGAAAGTTGACCTAAATTTATTCGCCACCTCTCTTCTTCTTTCGAGTGAAGTCTGAGTGTGTTGTTGTGCTTCTGAATCCCAATATTTCGGACCTCTCAGCAACAATGCTCCGATTATTGCAATTCCAATTTGTACCATCCATGGAGAAACTGCAATGGGCATCAATTCCGCTAAACCTGTTGAATTGACAGGTGTTGGCAGCAATAGCAATCTATCAAGGATTGCGAGTAAGAATAGTACCCCTCCGGTGACCATCGCTAGTTTCCTAGAACGTTTCATCCATCCAGCACCCCTAGGCAATTTGAATCTCCCTGCGAACATTAGCACTAATCCTTCTAGGATCATTATGAAATCTGCTCCATCCCAATCACCAGAAGGACCCAAACAATAACTTTGGCCACCGCTATTGAGGTTTTCTGAAATTTCATCAAAGGAGCAATGGGGTTCAGTCATTTTTAGCACATCAATTTTTGAATTCGGTGCGCCATCAATTGCCATTGGTGCGACAATACCAAGTTGGACATTGCAAAGAACAAATGATACGATTGCTATGCCAAAGAGGGTTGCAATCTTCCTCCTCAACCCCGCCATGTACCACTTTATTCACACCTATGCCATAGTGCTATCGCAACCGATGGCGTGAAGAAGTGCGGTGTTGTGGCATTACTAATGAGGACGGATGGGGCTTCTCAAATCGTCATTATCGGTAGTGGAATCGCCGGATTATTTTGTGCCATTCGTCTTGCAGATGCTGGATTTTTTGTCAAGGTTATTACCAAACAAAGGCCAATTGATTCGTCGACAAATTGGGCCCAAGGTGGAATAGCTGCAATTCTTGATAAAACAGATGGCATTGGCCTTGCGTCACATATAGAAGACACCCTAAAAAGTGGCGATGGACAATGTGATAGTTCTGTTGTTAATAGCGTCATTAGAGAAGCAAGTGATAGAATCCAAGACCTGTTGAACATCGGTGTTAATTTTGAAAAGAGTGCTGACGGAGAATTCCATTTGGCCAAAGAAGGTGGCCATTCTGATAGGCGTATTTTGCACTCTAAGGATGCCACTGGGAAGGAGATTGAAAGGGCATTGAGCCAAACTGCTGAGCAACATGAAAATATTGACTTGATGCCCAATACATTAGCAATTGATTTGATTCAGTTACAGCATGGCAACCCAAGCGCAGGTATTGCAGGTGTTTGGTGCTTGGACCAAAACAATCAGGAAGTGATAACTGTACACGCAGATACCTTGATTTTAGCAACTGGTGGTTTTGGACAATTATGGCATCAGACAACCAACCCAAGTGTTGCTACAGGTGACGGATTAGCGATGGCTTATAGAGCAGGTGCGAGGGTGAAAAATCTCGCATATATTCAATTCCATCCAACTGCATTGGCAACCAAAAGCGATAGCCCATTCTTGATCACTGAAGCAATGCGTGGCGAGGGAGGGGTAATACTCGATGATGAAGGCCTAGAAAGATGGCAACTACAATGCAAAAAAGATGGCGTTATTATTTCTCCAGAACCATTTTCTTTTACCCTAAAACATTCACAGATGGGGTCAATGGCAACACGTGATATTGTTGCAAGGGCGATTGACAAGCAATTGAAAATTACTGGAAAACCACATGTTTACCTCGTAACCTCACATTTAGATGAAGCTCTGCTCAATTCTCATTTCCCAACTATTCGAGCAAGATTGGAAACTCATGGTTTGAAACTTGGTCACGACCCTCTTCCAATATCTCCTGCTGCACATTATGCGGTTGGGGGATTGGAAGTAGACGAGATTGGTCGGCCGTATAATAGAGAAAATGGAGAGGTTTATCCACGGCTTTATGCGATTGGTGAAGTCGCTTGCACAGGGATGCACGGAGCCAATCGTTTGGCATCAAATAGTTTGTTAGAAGCCGTAGTTTATGCCTCTAGGGCTGCCGAACACATCATCTTAAATCCACCAAATAGTTACCAAAAGCAACTACCTACTTGGAGAGCGGATGGACTCAACAGTCTTTCTGAGCATGGGCCTGTTGTTCATGACAAAAACGAATTGAGACAAACTATGTCGCAGGAAGTTGGAATCGTTAGACGGTTTAGTAGATTAAACCGGGCTGCAAGAAGACTTGAATTGCTAGGTCAAGAAGTGAATCGATTATGGATAGAATCAATTCCGACAAGGCCAATTATTGAATTAAGAAATCTGACACTTGTTGGTCAACTTGTGACTAAAGATGCTATTGCAAGAACGGAAAACTGCGGACTTCATTTCAATCAAGATTTAGTCAAGGAGTAATCAGTTCAATAATTGAGGCTAGCATATTGTTCAATGGCGTTCTAATGCCAAGTTTCTCCCCTCTGTTGGAAATCTCACGGTTAAGGACTGATATCTCTGTAGTATTTCCTTGTTTTACATCTTCTAACATACTACAAGAATTTGAAGATGTGGAGATTAATACTTTCCTTAGTTTTTCTTCAAGTTGCTGATTGGTTCCTACATCAATCTGCTCCGCCCTTGCCACATTAGCACCTTCTATCATAGTAAATACTGCATTGGAAAACATTTCGGTTTCCAATAAGTCTCCGTTTTTTACTCCTGCTAATGCTGCGAGAGGATTTATTGCAATATTTATCAGCACTTTATTCCAAATCATGCTACGACCATCCTCAACGATTTGACAATTTATCCCGCTATTGGTGATACTGTCGGTGAAATTTTGCAAAATTTCATCTTGTGACAATGTCAATTTTGCAAGATTTAGTTGGCCTTTTCCTGCCCATTCAACGGTTGAATGATTTGCAATATTTGCTCCATGCGTAGTTGAAGCATATACTACTCTATGCATTCCAAGTTGATGGGAAATTTTCTCAGTATTACCCAATCCATTGGTTATTGCGAAAGCAATACCATTTGGTTTGATTATTTTAGCAGCCAATTGGCCTAATGAGTCAAGTGAACGCGCTTTACCTGCAATTATTACTACATCTGAATCTGCATTGAAGTTACTCGGAATTCCGGCCTCTTCGAAAGTAATATCAAATCTCTGACTTTCAATTGAAAAGGATTCTCCTCCAATCACTGTAATACCATTAGTTGCAATCATTGCTAAATGTTCACCACGTCCATGAAGATGAATCTCATGTTCAGTTCGTGATAACAAGGCTGCAAATAATGTCCCAATTGAGCCTATTCCAAGAATTGATATCTTCATTTTTACACCTCAGATATAACTTCCCAAATGAATGACTACTCCCCCGTCTTGATGTGTGATCCACATCGTTGAAAATGTACTATCGGGTGGTGAAAAATTAAATTCGTTCAAGCCTTGAATTAATGATGCTGAGCTGCTTATCACTTGCCATTGCGAACCACTTCCCTCATGCATAACCATCACTGGCACTGAAATATTTGACGGATTATAGAAGGAAAATGTGGACATATTATTTGCTGCTAAGGGAGTACCATTTATTGCCGCTGACCAAATATTATTCCAGAGACGATAACTAATATTTGAACGCACTAGGATTAATTCCGGTCCTTGCTCCACTGAAAATAGTGTTTGTGGATTTGGATTTAATTGATTTTGACACAAACTAATAGTTTGCCCATCTTCCATTATTAGTGTCAAATTCGTATTATTCTCAATTAATGGAATTTGTCCAGCCGATCTAACACTCATATCCCATATCCATTCCCCATCCTGTGGACTTGGAGGTGTGCTGATATGGGCGTCTATAGGGCAATTGTCACCTTCTGTTAGAAGCCCCCCCATTTCAAATTCAGCGCCGAATCCTTGTATGTCGTTACTGAATAATTTCCAGCCATCTTGAGGCACAATTGCCTTCAATGGCTTTGCCGGCATCGTGCCTGCGAAAATATTTCCATTCAGTGATATTTTATTGAGATCCCATGCCCTCAAGATTATTGGGTCCAATCCAATTACGCAAATTTCATCTGGAATTTCACTATAGTTAGCATTCAAATCCGTTTGGCCTTCAATCCAATACAACCTCGTTTCAGTAGGATAGACAGTGTTATTGTCAGGGAATTGTACTAGCAATGAGTCATCAGGGCCAAGATTTCCATTAATGTTGATACAACGTTTGACATCACCACTCTCCTCGATAAGCTGCCAATCTGATGTTGGATATGCTGCTAGGGCCGGGCTAATTTGAAGGGTTTGTAATTTGTATCCTTCTTCGGTCCACATGACCAAAGTAAAATTCTCCCCGAATGGTGAATTGCTCGGGTGATTCCAACTAATATTCAGTGTAAAGGTTGCAACTCTCC
>Ga0233449_1001058_pt1 | contig 27223 bp, 24 predicted proteins | sample SI_124_October20_FD_183012 | JGI IMG/M metagenome (GOLD analysis project Ga0233449, IMG submission 183012) | Seawater microbial communities from Saanich Inlet, British Columbia, Canada - SI_124_October2016_200_MG | ecosystem: Environmental > Aquatic > Marine > Inlet | place: Canada: British... | reverse complement strand
CGGTGTTTTCTTTGCCTGCGGTAAACCAGAAGAAGCTGCTAGATTAGCTGGGCTTGCCCGTACCAAGGTTGGTGAAGATCTTGATCTTATCGGTGGCGGCGAATTTAAATTCTGCTGGATTGTTGATTTCCCAATGTATGAATATGACGAAGTGGAAAAGAAACTTGATTTCAGTCATAACCCGTTTTCAATGCCGCAAGGTGGGCTCGAAGCCCTTAACACAATGGACCCAGAAGATATTCTTGGATATCAGTATGATATTGTCTGTAACGGTATTGAGCTTTCATCAGGCGCGATCAGAAATCATGTTCCTGAAATTATGTATAAAGCGTTTGAGCTTGCCGGTCACGGGCCGGAAGTGGTTGAAGAACGCTTCGCAGGAATGCTCAACGCCCTTAAATACGGCGCGCCGCCCCATGGTGGCATAGCTCCGGGTGTTGACCGTATTGTCATGTTGCTCGCGGATGAGCCGAATATTCGTGAAGTTATCACCTTCCCAATGAACCAGAAGGCGGAAGATCTGATGATGAATGCACCAAGCGAAGTGGATATGAAGCAATTACGCGAGCTTCACCTTCGTACGATTGCTCCGGAGCCAAAGAAAGAAGATTAGATTTAGATATTATTTGAACAAAGAAAAGGCATGCTTATAAAAAGCATGCCTTTTTTTATAATACTCAGATATGAATTATTAGGCTTGAACGTCTACGTTATTACCGACGTCTGGGCCAGTATCGGCCTCCACGGCTTTACGTTCATTCACGGAATCTTCTATTTTGCCCTGTTCCGCGTCTTGTGCAATAGCCGCATTTTCTTGCGAACTACTACGTCCTGCATCAACTTGTATTTGTGATGACGCTGCGCTTGCTGCTGCAATATCAACCATATTTAATCCTTACTTATTTAACTACAACCCTAATGTAGCAACTACGTTTTAACAAATTGTTAATAAATTGATCGCTTTTTATCCAATTAAATTTCCTTTATAATAATAAGAGTTTATAGTATATCAATAAAAAAATAATTTATTACTCTAACGGTCAAAGTGAGATAAATGAGCATTACTATAATCAAATCGATGAAGCATTTAACCACAATATCCCTCATTCCCTTAATATCCGCCTGTAGTATGTTTGGCGATGAACTTCCAAATTATGATGAAAATCAACCTCAGGACACAAGGTTCGATGGCGAACTGGCCTTTTCAAGCCCTTCTTTAATGAAAATGGCTGAATCGTTTAGAATTGCCGGTGATTATTCAAACGCCATCAGATTATACCAGCGCGCCGCCACTGAAAGCCCGGGCCATGTAACCTCGCGTCTTGCCCTTGGACAGATTTATCAACGCCTCGGTTCATCTGACGGTGCCATGACCTATTATCAACAGGTACTTGACCTAGAACCGAATAACACAGACGCAAAATTGGGGCTTGGCCAGTTAATGGTTCAAAATAACCAATCAGCAGGTGCCATTCAATATTTGGAAGAGGTGGCCGCTACGGCTCCTGATAACTTTAGAATATATAATAGTATTGGCCTGGCTTATGACCTTGAAGGTCAGCATGCACAGGCACAGACTGCCTACAGTACAGGCTTGAATATGAGGCCGGATCATATATCGCTTCTAAATAACCTTGCATTATCCTTGGCAATAGAAGGCGAGTATGCCCCAGCGATCCAACTTCTGAGCAAAGCCGTTAATCTGGATTATAGTCAAACCACAGCGCAGCAGAACCTTATTATGGTATATGCCTTGTCGGGCGAGGAGGACGCCGCACTGACAATGGGCAAAAGTTTAATGACACCAGACGAGCTTGAAGAAAATATGCAGCACTATCGGTGGCTTAGGACACTTTCAAGCAAGCAGCGTGCGCAGGCGATTTTTCTAAATCTGACATCATTCCCAGAAGAAGAAACAAATCAGGTCGTGCAAATTGCAACAACAGAACAGACCAAAACCCAATCCGTGGTATCACTTGATCCTAAAAAACAGTTGCTAAGTGATATTTTAAATTCAGAAAATTCTGATCCGGGCGCGCTTCCTGAAAATCAAGATATGGCGGCGGCGGTGGATAGCCCGGTCATTGACCCAGAAGAAATGATTCCTGAGGCAACCATGGGGACCATGTCAGACCAATATCATTTGCAACTTGGATCATTCTCAACCGTTAATGAAGTAATTCTCAATTGGGGTAAAATACAAAGTACGGCACCTGATCTGTTGAATGATCAGGAAATTGATGTTAAAAATATCACGACAACCGATAGTGATAATCGTTACAGATTATTTATCGGCCAATATGATAACTATAATGCTGCTCAGGAATTTTGCCTGGAATTACAGGAAAGAGAAATCAGCTGTACTGTGTCAAACACTGAGAATTAATTCTGAGGGTAGGATTAACTTTTACAGAAATCGCTTTTAAATTTGGTAAATCCAAAGCTTTTTGTGAGTTGAAGAGCACTTTGATTAAAGGCCATTTCAGATATTTTGATACCATCAAATTTGTAATATTCTTTTAGTCCGTGGTATATTTCATAAATGCCGCTAAAGACCAACATCCCCAGTAGTGGTATAAAGCATAAGCCGATAATATTAATTATAATATCCATTGATAGCTCCGAAATTTGTTATTTGTTCTAAGTTTGTTCTAATCTTTTTGCTGGCATAAGTCAAGAACAAAAAAGAACAAAAGTGGAATATATCATATTAATTAAAAATAATCCGGTTGAATAGCCTCTTAAAAATAAGTATAATTTTTACATAATAACAATCAGGAAACGGCACTATGGTCATTCGTTCAGGTATTAAGATAATTAATCTGGCTACATATTATTTATTATTTTCATTTTTAATTCTCGTTTCTTTTGCCAATGCGCAAAATTCCGCTCTGGCGGTTAAAGGGACGCAGTCAAATTTTGGTAATTTAAAAACGGTTAGCCAGTTTGGCCATGTTGTTTTTGCCGATCAGCCCGATAAAGAAACTATTAGCCTTTTAAAAGATCAGAACATAAGTCTGGTAATTAACATTCGAGCCGAAAATGAGAGCGAAGGTTATGATGAAAGAAAAGCCGTCGAAGAGGCGGGTGTTGCCTTTATTCAGATCCCTTATATGAAGGGTAGATATATAAACGGCGAAGCACTTGATGAAATTTTGTCTCTTGTCGAAGCCACTGCCGCAAATGGCAGCAAAATAATGCTCCATTGTACCCATTCCCAGCGGGCAGGGTCTGTACTTGGTGCCGCACTTTACAGGGATTACGGCTACTCAAAAGAAGAAGCCAATGAATATGCAAAACAGGCTGGCCTTACCAGTGAGTTTTTAACTAAAATTCATAATGAATTTTTGGACACTCTTAAATAAAAAAACTTAAGGAAATACTCAAATGACAAACACTTTCGATAACCTTAGCAAAAGGTTTTTATCTATACTTATTGCAACATTCTGGATGCTGTCTATGGGGATAGCACATGCACAAACGGTTGATCTTACAACAGAAAAACATCAGGCGCCGATTGGTAATCTTACCAATACGCCGCAATATGGCCACGTGGTTTACGGCGTTCAGCCGGATGAGGCAACGATCCCGATGCTTAAGGAGCAGGGAATTAACATGGTGCTGAGTGTACGTTTTGGCGATGAACCTGTTGGCTTTGATTCGCGCAAATTAGTAGAAAAAAACGGCATGTCATTTCAGCAGATTTCTTTTTATAAAGGCAATCTCGCAGACCGCCCGCGGGCCGTTGATGCAAATGCTATTGATGAAATTAGCAAACTATTAAGCGCAACGGCTGCTAGCGGCGGCAAGGTTCTTCTGCACTGTGCATCCGGTCAGCGCGCTGCCGGTGCGCTTGCGGCGGTGCTCGTTCGTGATTATGGTTATAACCGTGAAGACGCCCTTGAATATGCCACAAAGGCAGGTATGACAAGTAAAGGGGTCGCGTCTGCCCTTGGTCAATATTTCGATGGTTTGAATAAATAATTTATAAAAAAGGAAATGGTTATGAATAAAATATTGAATATTTTAAGTGTCTGCATGATCATTTCTTTAAGCGCATCCTGTGCGCAAACGGTTAAGCAAGTGGAAATAACGCGAACCACTGAACGCCATCAATCTCCCTTTGGTAATCTTGAGATTACCCCTTATTACGGCAATGTTGTCTATGCGGCCCAACCCGATGAAGATACTGTCAAAATGTTTAAAGATCAGGACTTTGACCTAGTGATCAATATTCGCGAACTTGATGAAGAAATAGGCTTTGATGAAAGAAAGCTTGTTGAGGATCAGGGAATTACCTATTTGACGATCCCTTATATGACGGAACCGACAACGAGATCAGATTTTAGCCATGATGCCTTAAGTCAGATCAAGCAAGTCATCGATGATGCTACTGCCAAAGGGCAAAAAATTATGCTTCATTGCAGCCACGGTCAACGGGCAGGGTCGTCGCTCGGGATGATTTTATACCGTGATTATGGTTATTCTAAAGAAGAAGCTTTTAAAGCGGCGACCGACGCGGGAATGAATTCAAAGTGGGCAGTGCCGCGGTTTTGGAAGTTTATCGAAAGTTCTATTGTTAAAGTAAAACCCATCGATGGCATTAAAAATATGGTGAAGTATAAAAATTTCTATATTGCCAGCCAGCCGAGCCCTGAAGCGATTAAAAAATTAAAAGAAATGGGTGTTACCACCGTTATCACTAACCGTGCTAAAACAGAAAATGGCGGTTTTGAAGAACAAAAAGCCGTTGAGGATGCCGGCCTTAAATTTCACCGTGCACGTATTTATAATGACCGCTACGGTGATATTAATGATCAAAAAATCAATATGGACGAGCTTGAAAAAGCACTAGGCATTATCGCTAGTACCACGGACGGTGATGTGTTTGTGCACTGTGGCTCCGGCGACCGTGCATCAATTATCCTTGCCACACATCTTTTTAATGTTGATCAAAACTCCGAGAGGGAAGCGCTCAGCAAAGCCCGTCTGGCGGGACTTAGAAACGCCAATATCACCAAGCAACTTGAAGACTATATGGGGGCTCCGGAGTAGGCTTATTTAAACTTCGGTTGCCGTTTTTCATTAAACGCTGTGACGCCTTCTTTGAAATTTTCGTTCTTTCCTGCTATCTGCTGGGCTGCGGCTTCTGCCTCTAATTGATCGGTTAAACTGTTTTCGAATGAACTATCTAATAATGCGCGGATCTGAATTAATGCAGATGTCGGTTTGGTTGCCAGTTTTCCAGCAAGCCTTAATGCGTCTTCCATCAGGGTACCTTCTTCGCTAATGCCGTATATCAATCCCATATTAAGTGCATCATCCGCAGAAATGGCTTCACCCAGCATCATCATTTCCGTGGAGCGGGCACGGCCAATAATCCGTGGCAGGAAGTATGAACTGCCGGCATCGGGAACAAGGGCGATGTTGATGAAGGCCTGGAAAAACTGGGCTGATTTAGCAGCGATGGTAAAATCACAAGCGAGCATTAAACCCATGCCTGCACCGGCAGCATAACCATTAACGGCGGCTATGGTAGGAAAGGGCAATGCTTTAAGGCCCATGACCATTGGTTCAAAATTCTCCCGCAAACTTTTACCCAGATCAAGGTCGCTGTCAATTTTTTCTATCGGCAAGTTTTTAAGATCTGCACCGACACTAAAGCCGTTGCCGCGACCAGTTATAATCAGGGCTTTAAGATCAGACTTTGCCGATAATTTATTGAGTACCGCTTTAAAATTATCAAAATAATCCTGATTCATAGCATTAAGCGCTTTTTCACGACTTAAGGTGAGTATGGCGATGTTGCCGTTATAATCCAGTTCCATTGTATCCAATATAAGCTTCGGCATTTTTATCTATTCCTATGTTCCAATTGCATGAAATATCGCCTAAACGTAAAAAAGTGTCAATCTATCTATTAGACTGACACTTTAAATTTGGTAATAATATTGTTTTGTTAAGCGGAAAGGCTTTGTTGAGTTGGTACAATCTGATCAAGTTCTAATTCGCTTTGTACCATGTTTCTGCCATTTGATTTAGCAAGGTAAAGGGCCGAGTCTGCTTTTTGGATAAGATCTTCAATTGTTATACCGGGCAGGGCATTCGCCACACCAAGGGACATTGTTATTCTGCCGAAATTAGCGCCGGTATTTTTATTTTTAATAATACGCTTTGAAATGACTGAACGAATTTGTTCAGCAATTTTTACACCTTCAGCTAATTGTGTTTTAGGCAGTAAGATTGCAAATTCTTCGCCGCCGTAACGGGCTGCGGCTCCTTCTGATCCGAGTTCCTTCTTGATGACGTGGGCAACTACTTTTAACACCTGATCGCCGATCTGGTGGCCGAAGCTGTCATTAAACTTTTTAAAGAAATCAATATCACAAAGAATAAGGCATAAGTCCTGGCCCACTTTATTGAAATTGGTCATATATTTATTGATTTTCTCTTCAAAAAATTTCCGGTTTCCGATATTGGTCAGCGCATCCGTGCGGCTTTCCATACGGGCGTTACTGAGATTTGTTTGTAAACCTTCTATTTTGACTGTGCTGTGCTCTAATTTTGTTTCAAGCTGCTGGCTTTGTTCCTTAATCCTGTCAGTGTCCGAAATAACGACGTTAATGATATCTTTAAGATCACTAGATCCTTCAAAATCAGAAAGTTTTTCCATATGTTCCATCAGTGTCTTTGTATGTTCACTTGTATCATTGCCAGCATCTTTTAAAACGCCAACTATTTTTTTGAGTTCCCTTTGAAAGGTTGCACCGGTTTCAACAATTGCTTTTAATTCTTTTTCTGCAGAAAAGAATTTTTCATAAAGTTTTTCATTAAGATCATCATTAAAAGGCATGTTCTTTGCGATCATGTTATCAATGACTTTTGAAAGATTAAGGTCTGATTGAGCTGAATGAGTGTACCATAGGTGATAGTTTTTTGGTGTTGGTGTTACTTCAAGTTCAGTCATTTTGTTGATGGTGGTTTCTGAATTGTTCCAGATAAATTCTTTATCGCCATCGGATAGAAATTTTGTCATTTTCTTATATATCTCTTTAGTTTAATTCCCCATCATTCACAACGTAGAATTTCGATTCTATAATTATTTATAGAGATATATTTTTAAAAAATGGTTAAATAAGTGTAACATTGAAAAGATTATTAAAATCAATAACTTATTAATAAAATTTTAACGTTTTATTTAAGTTTTATTAACCATATTAAATAAGTTAAATAAATTGAGATTTGGGAGGATTAATGACGTAAGAAATCAGGAACATGATCACCCATGCCGACTACTTTTTCTCTTGGTTTTTGACTTGGTTTTTCTCTAGACTTTTCTTTTGGTTTTCCTTGATTTTCCTGCTTTTGAGCGGGTTTCTCTTGACGATGTTTATTATCGGATTTTACCGGTTTTTTATCGTCTTTTTCAAAGTGGCGTTTCTTAGGGCCATCTTCAAGTAAATCAGAAGGAACATCAAAAAGCGGAATTTCTTTTTTCAGAAATCTAATAAGCCCATCAAGGTATTTTTTATCAAATTGTGTGCTTAACGTAAAAGCTATGCCTGATTTTCCGGCCCGGCCTGTGCGCCCGACTCTGTGGATATAATCTTCAGGGTTTGAAGGAACATCAAAATTAAACACATGACCCACGTCAGGAATATCAAGTCCGCGCGCGGCAACATCACTAGCAACCAGTATTTTAATTTTACCCGCTTTAAAATCAGCAAGAACTTCCGTACGCGTGCTTTGATGAAGATCACCGTGAAGCTCTGCCGCGCTGAATTTATGAGCTTTGAGCGACTTATTAACTATTTTCACTTCTTTTTTGCGGTTGCAGAAAATAATCGCATTATCAACACCCTGACTTTTGATCAGATGACGAAGCACATTACGTTTATCTTTGTCAGAACCTCTAAACTTAACCAGATGTTCTTCAATAGTAACCGCAGTAGCGGTCGGCGCTGAAACTGTAAACTCTTTGGGATCTTTAAGGAAACTGTCGGTAAGTTTTTTAACTTCGTTCGGCATCGTCGCCGAGAAAAACAGCGACTGAATTTTTTTCGGCAGCATTTTACAAATGCGTTCAATATCCGGGATAAAGCCCATATCAAGCATACGGTCAGCTTCATCAACAACCAGTATCTCAACACCGTTGAGCATAACATTGCCGCGTTCCATATGATCAAGCAGGCGACCAGGCGTTGCGATCAGTACATCAACACCCTTATCTAGTTTTTTAACCTGACCAGCAAAGTCAGTGCCACCAATAAGCAGCGCACATGTAAGCTTGGAATTTTTCCCGTATTTATCGAAACTTTCCTCAACCTGCGCCGCAAGTTCGCGTGTAGGTTCTAAGATCAGCGAGCGAGGCATTCTGGCCCGGGCGCGTCCTTGCGAAAGGATATCAATCATTGGAAGGGTGAAGCCGGCGGTTTTACCGGTACCGGTCTGGGCGATCCCTAATATATCGCGGCCTTGAAGCACGCTGGGGATGGCTTTCTTTTGAATGGGCGTCGGCTCACTGTAGCCCGCATCTTTAATCGCTGAAAGCAGCTCGTCACTTAAACCTAGATAATCAAAACTCATATTTGATCGAAATCCTTTTCATGTCTCATCGTTATGCGCGCACAATAGGGAATAGAGAGCAAATGTCAACACAATCATCACCGTCATCCCCCCATCAATCCTATGGTTTATGTAACTTCGCTAACTTACGGGTAAAAGTTCGCCGGCCACGTTTAAATCCGTAAAGCGGGATCGCGAGCTCTTGAATGGCAGAAATATCCGTTTTACAATCAAGAATAACCAGATCAGCCGGATTGCCGACTTTAATGCCATAATCATCATGCCTCATCAAAAGTGCCGGCGCATGTGTTACCATATCCAGGCAGTCCCGCAGTCCCGCATCGGTGCCGATTTGCCCAATATTGGCATAAAGGTTCGCCATGCGGATCATCGAACAATCGCCGTAAGGCGTAAATGGATTAAGCACATTATTGGTTGAAACCGCGCAGTTAACACCAAATTCTTTGATCCGGTGTAGCGGCGCGACCCCTCTAACAATATTGTGATCCCGCTCTGAGCCCATAAGATAAAGATCTGTGGACGGAAGCGCCGTAAGAGCCACCCCCGCATTTGCCATCTCGGTGCAAACCGCCTTGAGTTCCTCCGCATTAAGCGCCGATAGTTTACTAACATGACCAATCGCCACCCGACCACTATAATCATAGGCCTGCGTCAGTTCACAAACATCACTGACCGTCATGCCTTCGGGGTTAACATCAAAATCCAGATGAAAATCCACATCAACATCAAATTCTCTCGCCATTTCAAACACCCGTTCAATCTGACCGCGCGGATCGCTATCCGTATAAGGACACCCACCAACCACCTTTGCGCCGCGCTTTAACGCCTCAACCATCAACTGATCGGTACCGGGATTGTTGAGCAGGCCTTCTTGCGGAAATACACATATCTCGAGATCCAGCGCCCAGGCATATTCTTTAACCAGCGGCAAAATGGCATCAATGCTTTTAAGCCCAATAACCGGATCAACCTCAAGATGGGCGCGCATCCTCGTCGTTCCCTGAAGAATTGATTTTTCCAGCACCCGCACCGCCCGCGCCCGAATATCCTCAACAGTAAATTCTTTTTTAGCTGCCGATACTTCGCGCAGCGCTTCTGCCAGCGTCCCTTCTTCTGATACACAGCGATCCATAATGCACGCTTTATCAAGATGAATATGAGATTCCACAAACCCCGGCACAGCCAACCGACCGCCAATATCCAAAATTTCGGCATCAGAATTTAGCTCATTTTCAATAGCAACAATCTCACCACCCACTATCCCAATATCTTTGGGGGCAGCCGACTGCGCACCTTGAATAACAACATTTTTAAGAATGAGATCCATTATAAAAGAACTTTCTGTTTTTAAGAACTGGAAAGAAAGTCTAACGAAGCGGGAAGGGGTAGGCAATTGTTTTTCTCTCCACCTGCCTCTCCAATTATGCTCCAATCCGGAGCCCTCGGTCGGAGGCAAGGGTGCTGAGGGGGGGAGGCCGCGAGGCCGGGGGGAGCTCAAGTAGTGAGCGCGAGCGAACGATAGATCCCCCCCTAAATAAAAAATGCCCGCCCGAGCCAATGCGAGGTGGGGGGAGCGCGCGAGCGCGGGGGGCAAGCCCCCCCCTAAATAAAAAAGGGCGAGCCCTCTAACAAAAACACTGGACAACTGCCTAGCGGAGGGATACCTTTTTTCTGTCTCACAAGGGGGTGAGATGTCTTAAATATTAATTATAAGCCCTGTCCATTTTGTTCGGGCCATGTACTGGAGTTAGATATGATAAGAAAGTCCCTATTTTCCCTGTTTGTCGTTGCTTCACTGGTGATTTTCTCCAGTCCAAGCACCGCCTCAGCCCAAGCTATGGAATCGGCTCTGCCGTTCAAGGTCGGCACGTTTGCGATCAACGACATACCAACTATTGGTCTGGTTATGCAAAACGACGAGCTAATTGTCGAACTAGCCGCCGCCAACCGCGCCATGGAGCTATTGCCGCGCTACAGTAAGGTAACCATGCCCGAGGATATGCTCGGGCTCATCTCGCAGTACGAGTATGGCCTAAAATACCGGATTTACGAGGTCGTGAACTGGCTTGTAGAAGAGGGTCTGCTGAGTAATAGCGACCAACGCAGTTTTATACACCCGGTGGCTTCGGTGGACATCATGGCCCCTATACAGTATCCGAGCAAACTTATGAACGCGGCTGTAAACTTTTATACCCATGCTTGTGAGGGCTGCACCGCAGAAGAGCTGGCCGCTCAGACTCTTAATCGTAAAGAAAATCGTGGCGTTCCATACCTGTTTTTGAAGCCAACCCGCGGCGCAATTATCGGCGACGGTGATGACATAATCTTGCCTTACGGGCGTGACCGCATCGAATGGGAAGTCGAAATGGCAATCGTTTTTGGCCGCACAGGCAAGTACATATCTGCGGACCGTGCCTATGATCACGTGTTCGGCTATATGGTCGCTATGGACATATCAGACCGTGGTGGCAGGCCGCCAGGCGGCTACGGCTCCGGTTCAGACTGGTTTGTAGGCAAGGGTCATGATACGTTTGCGCCGCATGGCCCCTGGATTGTGCCAAAAGAATTTTACGGCGATCCGATGGAACGTCTGCATCAAACTCTGGTCATCGACGGTGTAACTGTTCAAGAGGCGAAAGCCGGCGATATGATACATAATATCCCTGAACTAATCGAGTACGCCTCGTCGCTGATCACTATCTTCCCTGGTGACGTAATGCAGAGCGGCACGTCCGGTGGAACGGGCGCTGGTCGCGTAGAGCGCGCCTCAGGGTCCGGATTCCTGGTGGACGGAGAGACGATCACTGCTAATATTGAGGGCATCGGCTCGCTTAATCACACGGTCAGAATAGAGACTAGCGTTCCTGATGATCTGTCCGGTTCGCAACTGCCTCCGGTTAAGTCTTACCGTCCCTAACCTCTAGTAGATAGAGCTTATGAAACACTCTAAGGCGACGATCAGTAAAAACTGGTCGTCGCCTTTATTTCGTTAAGTTGTGGTATCTCAAATCAATACCCAATTGTTTTTCTCCCTCCTGTCTATTCCCCCCTTTAATCATTCGTTATTGTGAAGAATATTTGTAAAGCCACGACCAGGACAAAAAGTGTAATTGTTATCATCATTTCTTCCCTTACCCTCTCCAACGATCCACCGAAAAGTAAGGCAATGATCTGGTCCATCTAGTTCTATGATTTCGATTGTTCTTGGTGCGCGTGAGGGATAAGTGCGCACTTCACCTTGCTTCCAGTAACCAAGTGGGAATTTACTCCCTAACCCAGTATACGTTCTGGCACCCCGCGGTTCTCGCTTGTCATAAATTCTCACCAGTCCATCTCTTGAATTATTAATTGCAAAAAATGATATGACCTCCTCACCACGGATACTAAATGTTCTTCGGTAGTAGGAAACTTCATTGCCAGCCCATTCAATTTTGGTGTTATTTACCTCTGTTTTGAAAGGACCCGTAGTGTAATAATTGTCGCATGGTCTTTCATTTCCACTGATCGTCGCACAGGCAGTGTTAGAAACCTCGTTTAGTATTAACTCATGTTTCCCGTCCCATTTTCCTCCGGTAAAAAGTTCAAGAGGAATGAAACGCTCTTTTGTTGAGCTATTATAAGCCTTATCCCAAGAAAGATTTTGTTCCTTAGCAACTCTGGCACAGCCAAAAATTGATAGAGATAAAAAAGTTACAAAAAATATATTCAAATATTGTTTCATGATCATAGTTCCTCGCGCATAACAGCTTATTATGGAGACTTCTTAAGTAGTGTCCGTGCCAAAATTTTATTTAGCTCCAATTTGTATCCCATAATTTCAAAGCTTTAGAAACTACAAATATTTTATTTTTACCAGAACTTGGTAATCGGGGGACATATACCTATTTCCCAAGTATGCTCCAATCCGGAGCCCTCGGCCTTATATGGCCTCGGTCTGGAGCATAATTGGAGCCAGTTAAACCAGTGAAGTTACCGATTTATTTCGTGCTTTTCGTGTTTTTCGTGGTTTCCAGCCCCACCATCATTTCTCAAACACAACCTCCCCACCCAAAATAGTCATCAATATCTCCGTCCCCATCAACTCATCATCCGCCACCGTCACCAAATCCTGGCTCAGCACCGCGATATCCGCCAGTTTCCCAACTTTAATCGATCCCTTAATGTCTTCCTCAAACGCAGCAATCGCATTGCCCATGGTGTAGGAATATAGTGCTAGTTCGCGGCTGTAGGTTTCCTGCGGTTGGAACAGTGTGCCATCCGGTAGTTCACGTGTTACCGAGCATTTAAAGCTGCCGATGGGGCTAATTTCATCAACCGGGGGGTCGGTGCCGTTTGTCGGGACCAGTCCGGCGTCATAGAGGGTGTTGAAGATATAACCGCGCTCTAACGTTCGGTCTTTGCCAAGGCGGTCTTCAACCCAAGGCCCGTCGGAACAGGCGAAAATGCCTTGCACGGCCGGGATAACGCCAAGCTCGACAAAGCGTGGGATATCCGTGGGCGCGATGACCTGGGCATGTTCAATGCGCCATCTTAGGTCGGTTTTACCCGGGTTTTTGGCCATTTCGGCGCCGTAGATATTTAAAAGCTCCGTTGTTGCGCGGTCGCCAATGCCCTGAATGGCAAGCTGGTAGCCATGCTTCATGGCAAGGCGGGCCGAATATTCAATTTCTTCTATCGGCACAACATTTAAGCCGTGACTGCGCGGCATATCGGCGTAAGGTTCATGGAGCCAGCCACCGTGGGTACCGAGCGCCCCGTCTAACACTTTTTCACCAATGGCGCGGACCGTTAGGAAGTCGTTGCCATAACCAACCATGCGGTATTCGTCGAGTTTCCCGTCCATGTCGGCGGCTTGCTCTTCAAATGCCATCCAGAGGCGCACGGGGATTGATCCTTCATCGGCCATTCTTTTAAGCAGGTCTACTTCATAAAAATTTGTGCCTAAATCCTGGAATGATGTAATGCCCCATTTAAGGCTTTCTTGACCGGCGGTGATGATGGCGCGGCGCAGTTCTGTTTCGATTTGTTCTGGCGTTCTTTGGGCTTCAAATGCGGCGAATGCTGCTCTTGCGGCGTCCTGCGCGGCTTCACGCAGCATGCCGGTGGCCGTGCCGTCTTCGCGGCGGACAATTTCGCCGCCTTCCGGTGGGACGGTGTCGTCGTCGATGGCGGAAATATCAAGCGCTGCTTGATTGACGAATACGCCGTGACCGCTGGTATGGATCAGCATCACAGGGTTATTGGGGCTAACGGCGCTTAGTTTATCATGAAGGGGGAGGCCTTCGATAAGAACGTCTTCTTTGGTTTCCCATTTGTCCTGATGCCAGCCGCGACCGATAATCCATTCACCGGGCTCGACGCCCTGCGCGGCGCGGGCTACTTTTTTCACTATTGCATCAAAGCTTGTGTCATATCTTAGCTCAAGGCGGTAAAAACTATCACCGAAGCTTGTGTAATGGCCGTGGCCTTCGATAAAGCCGGGGATGGCCGTTTTGCCCTCTAAATCAATGACTTCTGTGCTCGCGCCTATATAAGCGGCGATCTCTGCTGATGAGCCAACGGCGATAATTTTATCACCGCTTATAGCGATGGCCTGCGCGCTTGGCTGGTCAGGCTCCACCGTAACGACATTACCGTTTGTTAGCACCATATCGGCTACGGGAGAAATTGGTGTGCTTTGCTCAGCACAGGATATAAGCAGTAGTCCAGATAAAGCGATCAGAAATTTTTTCATGATTGTCCTCTTAATTTTTTTAAGAGTGTAAACCTTAAATATCCAGCTCCGCAACCTTTGATGCATTTTCCTGAATGAACTGGAAACGAAGCTCGGGTTTTTTACCCATTAATTGGTCAACTTTTTCGGCCGTCTCTAACCTTGTACCTTCTTCTATTACAATTTTAAGCAGGGTACGTTTACCGCGTAGCATGGTCGTTTCTTTAAGCTGTGATGCGGGCATTTCACCAAGGCCTTTAAAACGGCTCACTTCAATTTTGCCGCGGCCTTTAAATTCAGTTTCCATCAGCTCGTCTTTATGATCATCATCACGGGCATAAAATACGGTGCCGCCTTGGGCAATCCTGTAAAGCGGTGGCTGGGCTAAAAATAAATGCCCGCCTTTAATAAGCTCAGGCATTTCTTGGTAAAACATTGTAATCAGCAGCGTGGCGATATGGGCGCCGTCGACGTCGGCATCGGTCATGATGATGACCCGCTCATAGCGCAGATCGTCCTCGACATATTTATCACCACTCCCACAACCAAGCGCTTGGTTAATATCAGCGATTTCTTGATTTCCTCGAATTTTATCGCGTGTGGCGGAGGCAACATTGAGGATTTTACCACGGATCGGTAGAATGGCCTGTGTTTTACGGTCTCTCGCTTGCTTGGCAGAACCGCCCGCACTGTCGCCTTCCACAATATAAATTTCTGTGCCTTCCGGGTCGGCTTTTGAGCAATCAGAAAGTTTGCCGGGTAGGCGTAGTCTGCGTTTACTGGTGGCGGTGGCGCGTTTGACTTCTTTTTCAGCGCGGCGACGAAGCCGTTCTTCCATCCGCTCTAACGCCCAGCTTAGCAGGTCATTGGCCATGGCCGGCGAACCACTTAACCAATGGTCAAAATGATCACGTAAGGCGCTTTCAGTAAGGCGCAGTGCTTCTGGGTTTGTTAGTTTGTCTTTGGTCTGGCCTTGGAACTGCGGGTTTTTAATGAAAAGCGAGATAAGTACGCAGGCACCGTTAAAAATATCCTCACCGGTTAATCCTGATGCTTTTTTATTGCCGACAAGTTCACCGTAAGCTTTTATGCCCTTAAGAAGCGCGCCGCGTACACCGCTTTCATGGGTGCCGCCTTGGGGCGTGGGGACGGTATTTGTATAAGAAGAAATGCTGCCTTCACCGTATTCGGGCCAGGTAATAGCCCATTCGATCTGTCCTGCATCATCAGCGAGTGGTACTTTACCGTGGAAATTTTCGGAAGTGACAAGACTTCTTGTTTCGGTAAGCGATGTTAGATAATCATTTAGCCCGCCGGGGAAATGCAGTGTTTCCTTTTCAGGAATGTCGCCGCCTTCTTTGAGCAGCGATGGATCGCACTGCCATCTTATTTCAGTACCTTTAAACAGGTAAGCCTTTGATTTCGCTAACTTATATAGGATAGAGGGTTTGAACTTTATATTGCCTTTACCAAAAATCTCATGATCCGGCATGAAAGTCACTTTTGTCCCGCGCCGATTATTGATTGGACCAAGGTTGACGATCTTTCCTTGCGCTATGCCGCGGGCAAATGACTGAGTCCAAAGCTGTTTATCACGGGCCACTTCAACGTCTGTCCATTCGGACAGGGCGTTAACTACCGATATACCAACACCGTGAAGACCGCCGGATGTTTCATAAACCTTATCATTAAATTTACCGCCTGAATGTAGGGTGGTGAATATGACCTCAAGCGCAGATTTATCTTTATATTTTGGATGGGGATCAACCGGAATGCCGCGTCCATTATCAGTTACAGTAATAGAACCTTCGGCGTTTAAGGTTATCTCAATTCTGTCTGCAAAACCGGCAACGGCTTCATCCATACTATTATCAAGCACTTCCGATACCAGATGATGCAGGGCACGCTCGTCGGTGCCGCCCACATACATTCCCGGTCGCAGGCGAACAGGTTCTAGTCCTTCGAGTACTTCAATATCTTTTGCGGAATAGTCAGCGGATGATGCCGCCGTATCAAACAAGTCAGTCATGTTTTCTTTAAGGTCTCGTTAAATAACTTTTAATATAATTGGTTACACTATAGAGTATGAAAAGAAATCTCAACTGCTAGATATTGATTTATTGTGTTTTTATGAAGTAGAAATAGTAAAACCCAATTTTTGGATAATAATTACCTTAATGAACAAGCCTATTTCCCCAAACAATAACGCTACAAAACCTATTGTCAGATATATGATGATGAGCTTTTATTTTGTCTTTATTGGTTTTTGTGCAATGGGGATCTGGATTAAATGGGATGCTATAAGATATTCTGGTGATGATTATTCTAGTCATATTTATGAAGAAGGGTTTGATGCCGTTTCTGTTACCGTTCCCATCCCAAGCGGGAATACAAAACTCAGTTTTCTTCAGCGGCTATCAAGAAAAGTTAGTGCAAAACCGAAACCGGCGCTGGTCATCCAGCCCGAACGTAATATAACGGCCCGCCAGACATGGCAGAAATACGCAGCAAATACTGTCGCGGTCCCTGATAATAATGCCAAGGTAATATTGGTAATCGATGATCTAGGCATCGTTAAAGATGTAAGCAAGCAGATGATCGATATGGACGTGCCACTTACTTTATCATTTTTGCCTTATGCTTCGGATATTAGTGCCCAAGTGAATGACGCCTATGCGCGGGGTCATGATATACTCGTTCATATTCCAATGGAGCCAAAGGGCAGGGCAGACCCGGGTCCCCATGCACTTCTTTCCAGTACATCATCGCAGGTACAGATGGACAGCATCAATTATAACCTGAGCCAATTTTCAAATTATATCGGCATTAATAATCATATGGGCAGCCTTTTTACCGAAGATGCCGAAGCGGTCGACCGGCTGCTGAATGTGGTGAAAGATAAGGGCCTATTGGTGCTCGACAGCAAAACGACATCAAACAGTCTGCTTGAGGATATGGCGTACGCGAAAAATATCCCTGTTACCAACCGCGATGTGTTCCTTGATAATATTCGTGAGGTCGGTGCCATCATGACCCAGCTGAATGAACTTGAACGTGTCGCTAAAAGAGAAGGCACAGCCCTTGCCATCGGCCACCCATACCCGCAAACAGTCGCGGCCTTAAAAAGGTGGATACCCACGCTCGCCGGTAAAGGGATCACGATCGTTCCCATATCGCAAATCATTAAAGATAAATACGCTGACACCTTATTGGCAGCAAAATGAGAATACTGCTTGTTTTATGCGCATTTCTTTTGACGAGCTGTGGTTATAACATCGTTTCAGATTTTCAAAAAATCACAAAAGACAGCCATTGGCAATTGGTCGAAAAAGTCGAAACGGATTTTGAAACATTCCACACGCAAGGCATGCTGAAAATAGGCAACTATTTCTATGTTTCAGCCGTTGAAGTTATAGAGCCAACTGAAACATACGGGAAAACCGATGCGCTTGATGATTTTTCCCTGACCAGAACAACGGGGCAAGGGCGCGGCTGGATTTTTAAATTTGATCAAACTGGCTCGCTCGTTCAGAAAACAGAATTAACGCGCGGTAGCTTATATCATCCGGGGGGAATGGATTTTGATGGTCAATATATCTGGGTGCCGGTAGCGGAATATCGCCCGAACAGTAAATCAGATATTTACCGAATTGATCCGGACAGTATGGCGGCTACATTATCATTTTCACTTGAAGATCATGTTGGCGATATTCTCAGAAACCCGAAAACAGGTAAATTTCATGGCGCTAGTTGGGGCGCGCGCCGTCTTTATCAATGGGATGTTGAACTCAGTGATGGGGGAACGGGGAAGATAACCACTGAAAAATGGTCGACAAATCCGGTAAAATATATCGATTATCAGGACTGTCATCTGATTGTCGACAGTAAAATGATCTGCGGTGGCGTAGGTTCAAAAGAAACATCTTCTGGTGACGTTGCTATAGGAGGACTGGATCTGATTGATATTAGTGGCGAAAAACCAACGGCTTTATATAAGTTACAGGTAGAAGAATATATTGATGATGAAATGGTCATCACCAATAATCCTTTCTGGATCGAACAAAAAGGCATGACCAACAAAGAAGGCGATAAGGTAATGCAGTTTTACTTTATGCCTGATAACCACAAAAAAGCTGATTTGTTAATTTATCAGGTCGTGTTACCCTGAATTTATATTAATCAGGAGATAAAATGTGAATCCCATAGAAGCGATTACCAGTGTGCTTGGTAAATATTTCAGTTTTCAGGGCAGAGCTTGTCGCTCTGAATTTTGGTGGTGGTGGCTGTTTAATTTAATTATCGGACTTGTTATTGCGGGAACTGCTATCGCTTCAAGGGATAATGGCATCCTGATGGGATATTATTTGGTAACGTTTCTGCCGACACTGGCTGTCACCGTACGCCGTCATCATGACGGAAATAGAAGCGGTTGGTGGATACTTCTGGGATTGATCCCGTTTATTGGCGTTCTGGTGTTGTTTTTTCTATATATATCCAAAGGAACGGACGGGCCCAATATATATGGCCCCGATCCGCTTGGATATTAGTAATATTATTAATCTTTAAAAACCCGTTTAAAGATCGTGTCAACGTGCTTCGTGTGATAACCTATATCAAATTTATCATCAATTTCAGCGTCTGATAATTTGGCGGAAACTTCTGGGTCAGCTTTAAGTTCTTCTGCGAAGTTTGCGCCTTGTTCCCAGACTTTCATAGCATTTCGCTGAACAAGTCTGTAGCTGTCTTCACGGCTGACGCCGGCTTGGGTAAGGGCAAGAAGCATGCGCTGGGAATTATGAAGGCCGCCGAGCTTATCCATATTGGCTTGCATATTGTCAGGATAAACCACCAGCTTATCCATCACACCAGTTAGACGAGTGAGGGCAAAATCAAGTGTTACGGTGGCATCAGGGCCGATCATACGTTCAACCGATGAATGGGATATATCCCGCTCATGCCAAAGTGCAACATTTTCCATCGCTGGAAGAGCCATGCCGCGAACGAGGCGCGCTAGTCCGGTAAGGTTTTCAGTAAGGATCGGGTTACGCTTATGAGGCATAGCGCTTGAGCCTTTTTGACCTTTTGAGAAAAATTCTTCCGCTTCAAGTACTTCTGTGCGTTGAAGGTGGCGAACTTCTACGGCGAGGCGTTCAATTGATGATGCCACGACGCCAAGTGTGCAGAAGAACATAGCATGACGGTCGCGCGGAATTACTTGCGTTGATACCGGTTCAGCCGTTAGGCCCATTGCTTTTGCCACATGTTCTTCAACATAAGGATCAATATTTGCGAAAGTGCCAACAGCACCAGAAATGGCACAGGTGGCGATTTCTTCGCGGGCGGTTTTAAGACGGGTAAGGTTACGGTTAAATTCTGCGTAAGCTTCAGCCATTTTAAGGCCGAATGTTACAGGCTCCGCGTGAATGCCGTGGCTACGGCCTATACAGACATCCATTTTATGCTCAAAAGCGCGGCGTTTTATAACCTCAAGCAGTTTTTCAACATCTTCAATAAGGATATCGGCCGCTTTAACAAGCTGGACATTAAAGCAGGTGTCAAGCACGTCAGAAGATGTCATGCCCTGATGAACAAAGCGCGCTTCGGGACCAATATATTCAGACAGTGACGTAAGAAAGGCAATCACATCATGCTTTACTTCGCGTTCAATTTCATCAATGCGGTCAATATCAAAATTACCCTTTTCCCAGATAATTTTTGCGCTTTCCTTTGGTATTACACCAAGTTCTGCAAGTGCATCACAGGCGTGAGCTTCAATTTCAAACCAGATTTGAAACCGTGATTGCGGTTCCCAAATTTCAGTCATAATTTCGCGTGAATAACGTGGTATCATAGTGTCTTTCCCAAAGCGTTTAAATTACAGACAGGCTTTAACATGCAAGGGGAAACGGGGCAAGTTTTATTGACATTATTCACACATAGGAAGATCAAGCCAGAAGGTGGAACCATCAGGGTAAGTGCTATTGAAATCACACGAACCATTCATTGCTTCAGCAAGTCGTTTGCAAATAGGAAGTCCAAGTCCGGTTCCTTCAATGCCTGATGATGTCTTGTCACCACGGTTGAAAGGTTCGAATACGGTACCGGCATATTTTTTTTGAATGCCAAAACCGTCATCTTTTATTATGAAGCGTATATACTGTTCATTATGTAGTTCCACACTCAGCCAGACGTTACCGTCCTTTCTATTATATTTTATAGCATTGGCAAGCAGGTTCACGATGATTTGCTCCGTTCTTACCTTGTCTGCAAAAACATAACTTTGTTTTGGCTCAACTGGAGTAATATGAATTGTTATTTCTGAACTGTCAGCTAATGAGTTTACAATGTTGGCCGCGTTTATCTGAATATTAGCCACATTGTTTTTTTTGATTTTTAGCTTAAGTTCACCTTGTTCGATACGCGTCATATTTAATAGATCATCAACCAGATGAAGTAGCAGCTCACCACCTTCATAAATTGCGCTTGCAATTCCCATCTGTTTTTCATTTAGGGGGCCTGATATTTCTGTTTTCAGCATTTCAGAAAAACCGAGAACAGCATTTAGTGGTGTTCTAAGTTCATGGCTCATCATTGAAAGAAAGTTTGATTTGGCATTATTGGCCTGTTCGGCAACCTCAATGGCATTTTTTAAATCAGATTCCAGATTTTTACGTTCGGTAATATCACGCCAGACGCAGAAAATAGCATCCTTTCCTTCAAAAGGTATTTTGGTAAGTGTTACTTCAACTGGAAAATCTTTGCCGTTTTTACGTGTATGGACCCATTCAAAACGGTGATAGCCTTTTTTTAAAGCCTTTTTCATCAATTTTTCCGCTTTGGAAAAAGAAGACTGGCCGTCCGGTTGGAATTCCGGCGAGAGTTGTGAAGGGTGAGTGCTTTGCAGCTCTTTTTCAGAGGAGTAGCCAAGTACCCGAACCGCAGCATCATTGCAGTTTTCAAATTTCTGATCTACAATCAGCCACATCGGGTCATCAGACGCCTCAAAAAGAAGTCTGTATTTTTCAGAATTTTCATCGTTGAGCTGTTTGGTGCTCAAGTGGTCTTTATTTATGATTTATTCCCTTATACTCAATTTTATCATTCAATTTATATTAACATGTAAAACTATAAAAAAGTATTAAGCTTAACTCATAAATTAAAAGGAATGTCGTTCTTTTTAGTTACTGTTCTAAGGGAGAAGTTTGATTTTATCTGGCTGACGCCGGGTAGGGTAGTCAGTACTTCCATGTGAAGTTTTTCATAGTCCGATGCGTCGGAGACGACAACGCGAAGCATATAATCCGCATCGCCGCTCATCAGGTAGCATTCCATGATCTGCGGGCATTCTTTTACAATTCTTTCAAATTCGGTGAGTAGTTCTTTGGTTTGGCGCTCAACGGTGATCTGTACAAAGACGTTATCAGGAAGGCCAGCGGCGGTTTGGTTCATAATCGCTACATAGCCTTCAATGACGTCTTCTTTTTCCAATGATTTAACGCGGCGCAGGCAGGCTGATTGGGAAAGTCCCACTTTATCAGCCAAGTCAGAATTGCTTATGCGGCCATTGGATTGTAAAGAATCAATAATGGCATGATCAATCTTATCTAGTTTTAAATTTCGAAATTTATGTCTCATAACTACTTTAATACGGCAGAATATTCGAAAAATCAATCATTTTTTGATCAACTACGCAAGGATATTTTTTTGGGAAGGGGCTATAGTCCTCTCATTCAAAATCGTAAAACACTTAAGGGAATGAAGTTATGATAATTGGTTGTCCAAAAGAAATTAAAGTTCATGAATACCGGGTAGGGCTAACGCCTTCAAGCGCGTCTGAGCTTATCCGCAACGGTCACGCTGTGATCATGGAAACAAAGGCAGGCACCGGTATTGGTATCAGTGATGCTGATTATGAAGCTGTAGGCTGTGAAATAATTGCTGCGGCCGCTGATGTTTTTGCCAAAGCTGAAATGATCGTTAAAGTAAAAGAGCCTCAGTTAAATGAGTGCGCGATGCTTAATGAAAATCATCTTCTTTTCACATATCTTCACTTGGCGGCTGATAAACCACAAACGGAAGCGCTAATGGCTTCAGGGTGTACTGCCATTGCTTATGAAACTGTGACAGCCGATGATGGCTCTCTTCCTTTACTTGCTCCAATGAGCGAAGTAGCGGGCCGTATGTCAATTCAGGCTGGCGCACATGCTCTTGAAAAAGCATCTGGTGGTCGCGGTATTCTGCTTGGTGGTGTGCCGGGTGTTGCTCCGGCGAAAGTGGTCGTAATAGGTGGCGGTGTGTCAGGAATGAACGCGGCGGAAATGGCTGTTGGCCTTGGTGCTGATGTTACTGTGTTTGATCGCAACATTACTCAAATGCGTGTTCTTGATGCTCGTTTCCGTGGCACGGTTAAAACAATGTATTCAACGGCTCATGATCTTGAAAAAGCTGTGTTGGAAGCTGATCTTGTCATTGGTGCCGTTCTTGTTGCAGGTGCTGCGGCTCCAAAACTTGTCTCTGCTGATATTGCAAAACAAATGAAAGATGGCGCAGTACTTGTTGATATTGCCATTGATCAGGGTGGCTGCTTTGAAAATTCAAAAGCAACAACCCATTCCGATCCGACCTTTATTATTGATGGTGTTGTTTATTACTGCGTGGCCAATATGCCTGGCGCTGTTGCCCATACATCAACTTTTGCCCTCAATAACGCAACACTACCATTTGCTGTTTCGCTTGCGAATAAAGGCTGGAAGCAAGCCTGTGCTGATGATACTCATCTTAAAAATGGTGTAAATGTCCAGAGCGGAAATGTAACTTTTGAAGCGGTCGCTACTGACCTTGACCTCCCGTTTAAGCCGGTAGCGCTTTAAAAGTTTTCTGCTCTATTTTTGGGGGAAGGACGTTTGTCCTTCCCTTTTTTTTAAAAGCACGATAACTTTATTCAACCAAAGAGGAATTTGATAAATGGTTGATAAATTTAAAGAAACGTCGCTTCGCTACCACACAGAACCAACACCGGGTAAAATGGCTATCATCCCGACCAAGCCGCTTGCAAACCAGCGGGATTTGGCGCGCGCCTATTCGCCCGGAGTAGCCTTTGCCTGTGAAGCCATTGTTGAAGATCCTGCCGCGGTGGCACAAATGACCATCCGCAGTAATCTTGTCGGGGTGGTTACCAACGGCTCGGCGGTACTAGGACTTGGTAATATTGGCCCGCTAGCATCTAAACCAGTGATGGAAGGAAAAGCGGTTCTTTTTAAGAAGTTCGCCGGTATTAATGTTTTTGACATAGAAATTGATCAATCTGACCCACAGAAGCTGATCGAAATAATTGCTTCGCTAGAGCCTACCTTCGGGGCGATAAACCTTGAGGATATTAAAGCTCCAGAATGCTTTGTGGTTGAAAAAGCCCTGCAGGAGCGCATGAATATTCCGGTATTTCATGATGATCAACACGGCACAGCCATCGTTGCTGGGGCCGCCATTTCAAACGGTCTTCGCATCGTAGATAAAAAAATAGAAGACGTGAAACTTGTCGCCACTGGTGGCGGTGCGGCGTCACTTGCCTGTCTTGATCTTTTGGTTAGCCTCGGCCTTAAACGCGAAAATGTTTCGCTAATTGATATTGAGGGCGTGGTTTACGTGGGCCGAAAAGAAGATATGAATGAATATAAAGATCGCTATGCCAGAAAAACAAAAGACAGAACCTTGGATGATGCCATTAAAGATGCCGATGTATTTCTTGGCCTTTCTGCGCCGGGAATATTAAAGCCTGCAATGGTTAAGAAAATGGCCGATAAGCCGTTTATTCTGGCTCTTGCCAATCCAACGCCGGAAATAACACCGGAAGAATGTAAAAAAGTGCGGCCTGATGCCGTGATTGCTACCGGACGGTCCGATTATCCTAATCAGGTGAATAATGTACTTTGTTTTCCGTTTCTGTTTCGCGGCGCTCTTGATGTTGGGGCGACGGTTATTAATGATGAAATGAAAAAAGCCTGCGTCTGGGCTATTGCTGATCTGGCTTACCGTGAAAGTTCTGATGAAGTGGCAGATGCTTACGGCGGCGAAGATTTAAAATTCGGTGCCGATTATATTATCCCAAAACCGTTTGATCCTAGGCTCATTCTTGAGGTTGCCCCCGCAGTGGCGCAAGCCGCTATGGATAGCGGTGTTGCAACCATGCCAATCGAAGATATGGAAGCCTATAAGAAGAAAATCGGCAACTTTATCTTTAAATCAAATATGCTTATGCAGCCGATTATTGAAGATGCCAAAAAAGACCCGAAACGGATCATTTACGCAGAAGGTGAAGATGAAAATGTCCTTCGCGCCGTACAAGCGGCTATCGATGAGAATATGATCCATGCCACACTCGTGGGCAGGCCCGACATTATTGAAAAAAGAATTGAAAAACTCGGCCTACGCCTTGTGCGCGAAACCGATTATGAAGTCATTAATCCCCAGCATGATGATCGCTATAATGAGTTCTGGACCGAATATCATAAAACTGTAGGACGTAAAGGTGTTTCAAAAGAAGCAGCAAGAACCATTGTTCGGACCAATACCACAGTGATCGCGGCGATGGCGGTGAAGCTAGGGTATCATGATGCGATGATCTGCGGCACTTATGGCCGGTTTGATTTTCATATACGCTATATTATCGATATTATTGGTCGCAAAAACCCGACCCAGAAAATATCAACCGTAAGCGTTCTTATTTTGCCGCAACAAACATTGTTCATTGCGGATGCCTTTATGGATATTGATCCGACAATGGAACAGATCGTTGAAAGCACCATTGCCGCGGCGAAACAAATCGAACTTTTTGGTATAAAGCCAAAAGTAGCTTTGCTTTCCCATTCCAATTTCGGCTCATCAAGGGCACCATCAGCCGTAAAAATGGGCAAGGCCGTTAAGATGCTGCGCGAGCGGGCACCGGGACTTGAAGTTGACGGTGAAATGCATGCGGACGCTGCACTTAGCGAAGAAATTCGAAATGGAATGATACAGGATAGCTCCATGAGCGGTTCTGCGAATTTGCTTATTTTCCCTAATCTTGATAGTGCGAATAGTGCGCTCGGGCTTGTTAAAAGTGTTGAGCGGGGACTGCTTGTCGGGCCGATACTGCTCGGGGCGGCACTGCCGGCCCATATTGTCACGCCAGGTGTTAGCGCACGCGGAATACTCAACATGACAGCAATCGCCGTTAAAGACGCGCAGAATTTAGAAAAAGAAAACTCCCATCAATGGCCTTTGTAAAGGTCGGGTTATGCAAGACCAATCAATCGGTTAAACATTAATAGAATAAGTATAAGGCTTATAAATATTACGGCGAACCAGGGAACGGTCCATGCTTTGCCCGGCTCAACGGGTTGGCGTGATTTGTAATAGGCAAAACCAAGAACAACAACGCTGGCAATAAGAATGCTTATGGTAGGAACAAATGTCATAGGGATGATATAGGTAAATTTGATTTATTTTTCAATAGTTCTGGTAACGGTCATACTATAATCACCACGTTTCCATGTTTTTGCGTCATCAAGTGAGACATCAGATTTCATTTCAAAAGTGTTTTTGGTAATATTAAAATATGTTTCCCTATTTAAGAAATCGCCGCGTGCCTGATTCTTACCAAAAATTGTAACCACCATAGTGTCACCTTCAGATTTTGCCTTAGTTTCCCGCCATGCGCCTTCTGCATAAATATTGCGTCCTGACCAGCTTTTGGATTTAATATCATAAAATCTAAATTCAGAACCGGTGAGCGTTGGGCCGCGCCATTCCTGCATGACAACCCGGCCATCAACGACCCAGTGATTATGCCATTTTGCACGGTAGGTATCAATTGAGCCATCTTCAGGATGCCAGGTAATAACCACGTCCCAATCACCGATCAGAAAATCAAAGGCTTCACCTTCACCGCTTAGGGCAGGGTTTCTTTCTAATATGGGGCTATCAGAAACCGGCTGATACAAAATTGGATCATCCCTGATTTCTTGAGCATATGAAATACTGTGAAGTAAAGAAGTTAAAACTGTGAAGGTCATGTATATAAGGATATTCTTAATCATTTAATTGCCTTAAGTTCAATAATGTATAAAATAGAAACTGTAATCTATATAGCTGGGGGGGAATAGTAACATTTTCGTCAGATGTAGTTTTATCGGTAAATTAATCTAATTTTAATTATAAGACTGATAAGATTATATGTGTAATTTAAGCAATCATAATTGGGGTTAGCGAATGCCTACAGAAAATAGAAACATATTCTTCTCGGAAAACGAAGTTAAAATTGCCCTTATGCAGTTTTCTGCAAAAAAAGGCTTGAATTTTAAAATTGAAAACATCAATGAATTTCAACTGAATGAAGAAAGCCCTATTTCCATTACGTTAAAAGTATTTGATGTAAATGCCGGTAAGGCTGGAAGTGTAAATTATGCTTATCCAGAAATGGCGGCCGCTTTAATGGGCTATTGTATGCATCTCAAAATTCCCCTCCCTAGAGCGGGAAAGAAATCCCTGCAATCAAAAAATGGCCAATTATATTTAAATATTAAAATTCAATAATAAGTATGGTTGTACTGAGAAAAAATGAAATTCAGAGGGCAATATGCCATTAGAAATAAAACATATTTATTTTACTGAGGACGAGTTAAGGATTGCTCTGGTTAATTTTTCTATGCTTAAAAAACAATTTCTTGAAATTGAAGATATAGAAAAAACCATTATTGATCGAGCGGACGATGTAACAATTTCTTTTCTTGTTGATAAAGCCCTTGTTTTTGAAGATGATAAAGTTTCTTATTCTCATGCGGAAGTATCCGCCGCGTTATTTGCATTTTGTATGGTTGCAAGAATTCCGCTTCCCAGAAGGGGCATAAAAGAGCTTCATGCGAATGAAGAAAATATCTATTTCACGAT
>Ga0233449_1001053_pt1 | contig 27327 bp, 24 predicted proteins | sample SI_124_October20_FD_183012 | JGI IMG/M metagenome (GOLD analysis project Ga0233449, IMG submission 183012) | Seawater microbial communities from Saanich Inlet, British Columbia, Canada - SI_124_October2016_200_MG | ecosystem: Environmental > Aquatic > Marine > Inlet | place: Canada: British... | reverse complement strand
GAACGGTGCGTGGATATCGCCATCTCAAAGAACTCAGAGAGGCAATGAAGAACTTGAATTTTAAAGAAAATATTATTAAAGTGGCGTAAGGCATTGTTCAATTTCAACTGACAATGGGACTACGCCGAAATTGACCTTTTTGGGAGATAAAGTTTAATGAGTCAGGTATTAAATTTCAGGGTATTATTGAAGTTTATGTGTGTGGAAGGCCAGAAGGAGGGTTTTGTTGAAAACACAAAAAATGCACGTTTACAATCCTTTGCCAGTTTCCAAAATTATTTCAGCCATTTTTGCAGCCGCTCCTTGTTGATCTTTTATGAAGGACTTGGCTTTCTCTGCTATTTCTTTTCTGCGTTCATTATTTTCCAGCAGAGCATGAACCTTTTGCTGAATTTCTTCAGCATTGTGAACGGTGAAAGCAAGGCCAAGTTTGTGGGCTTCATCGGCAACATGATCGATATTTTCTATGTGAGGCCCATGCAACACAGCGACCCCGTGGGATAGGGGTTCGATGAGGCTGTGCCCACCACCCGGCTCGATGAGGCTACGGCCAATAAACGCTACCTGGCCCAGTGAATAAACTTTCGCTAGTTCGCCTATCGTATTAAGCAGAATGATTGAGCCTGACTCTGAGTTTTCCAGTTTTGAACGTAGGGAAAAGGAAATATTTTCTTTTTCGAGCATGGCTATTACTTCCCCTGTTCGCTCTACTCTTCTCGGAGCAAGAATTAAAACCAGATCCGGATGTTTATCCCTCAGTTTCTGGTGAGCGCTTAGAATTATTTCTTCTTCTCCGCTATGGGTGCTACCAGCTATCCACAAGGGTGAGTTGGGTTTTAATTTGAAATTCTGTTGTAATTGTTTTTTTTCATCATCCGCCATCGGTTGCAATGCATCAAATTTGGGGTCGCCAACCACTTCAATTTTTTCTGGGTTCACTCCCAGAGCGGAAGCAGCCAGTTGGCTATTTTTATTCTGCATGCAAAGTCGATCGAATTGCTTGAACATGTTTTTAAAAAGAGAGCCTGCCTTTAAATAGCCTTTCGCAGATTGATGTGAAATGCGACCATTGAGCAAAATTAAAGTGGTGTTTTGTTTATGCAGTTGGTCGATCATACCGGGCCAGAACCCTGTGTCAGTAATAACATATAGGTCGGGCTGGACCCTGCTCAGTGCTAGCCAGGTGAATGGCAGGCAATCTAAAGGATGGAAGAAAATATTTTCTGCTGTTTTGAGGTGTTCTAAAGCCCCTTCATAACCGGAGTCAGTAGTAACGGAAACCATAACCTTCAAATTGGGAATTTTTTTATGAATTTCCTTGAGGACAGATGCGGCGGCTTTCACTTCCCCTAACGATAGTGCGTGTAGCCAGAGGATTTTTGATTCTCCCTTTTGGATTTTCGGGATTAAACCAAAATGATGGCGAAGAAATTTAAATTTATATTTGGAAAATAACGAAAGCAGCGTAAATAGGGGGGCTATTATGACCGCAACTAGCAGAGAAACGATGTGGTAAAGGCCTGTCATATAAATTCGAACTCAGAATTTAACGGTTCTGTTCGATAATTTTAACGGTGCGGAGTACGGCACCGCGGTGCTGACGCACCGTTTCCGCTGCAGCTCGACCTGCCTTTTGCCTTTTCTCAGAATTCAACAGCAACTGCTTAAGGGCTTGGTAGAGTTCCTCTTCTTTTTGTAATTGTATGCCGCCACCCGAGTCAATAAGCAGTCTGGCTTCTTCTTCGAAATTGTTCATATGTTTGCCGAAAAGCACTGGGGCGTCGAACGCTGCCGGTTCTAGAATATTTTGTCCGCCAAACCGCGGATTGAATCCGCCCCCAACATAAGCCAGTTTTGCATTGGCATAGAAGCTATTTAACACTCCAAGTTTGTCTAAAAGAATTAATGATCCTGGATGGTTGACCCAATCACCTTCCGGTATATTCGAAAATAAAATATATTCAACATCAAATTCACGGATAAGGTCTTCCACTTCACGACAGCGTTGCATATGTCTTGGGGCGATAACGCCAATGATATTAGGAAAGTCCTTTTTTAACTTTACATAGGCTTCCATTACAGGCCCTTCATCTCCAGGTCGGGTTGATCCAAAAACGATTAAAAAAGAGGACGGGTCGAACACAGCAGATTTTAATTCTTCAGATCCTTTAGGAAGAACATCAAACTTAATATTGCCTGTAACGCGTATTTTTTCTTCAGGTACGCCGAGCTCAAATAATCGATCTGCATCGGTTCGAGATCGCATGGAAAACAGAGTTATGCCTTCTGTCATCCATAAAAAGAAACTTTTCAATTTTCCGTAACGTTGTAAAGATTTTTCAGAGACCCTTCCATTCACTTGTAAAACAGGAATTTTTCTTTTTCGACATTGTCTTAACAGGGAGGGCCATAATTCGGCTTCGATAAGAATCAATTGTGATGGGGATATCTGATCAAAGACCGGGTTCAACCATAAAGGGAAGTCTAGGGGTAACCTGAAAACATGAGGAAGGTTTTCTTCGATCGCCAATGCATACCCGGTGGGAGTGAATGTGGATAGAACAATAGGACGAGTTTCGCCTTGCTCTTGTAAAACGGTGATAAGGGTTTTGGCGATACGAACTTCGCCAACGGATGATGCATGAACCCACAAACTTTCTTTTAAACTTGGAAGAGCTTTTGCGCCTTTAGTTTTTTCTTTAATTTCATATCGAAAAGCAGAAGAAGTAAGGGCTCTTAGAATCAAGAAAGGCGAAGCAACAAGGATCATGCTTCCTGTAAGAATATAGTACAAAAAATCCATATCCTAAGAGTATACTCCTATAAAGATTTTAAAAATATTGATAAATATGTCAGAGCTATTTTACAAAATCATATCCCCAAATCGGAAATGGTACTGGTTCCCAATTTTCTGGTTTTTGAGGGTTATCTCATTTTTTTATCTTCTCGGCCATCATTTTCGGTTGTGGGCCTATCGATGGGGAATATTCCCACAACGCAGTCTCGATTGCAGGGTAATCAGTGTGGGAAATCTAACCCTGGGTGGAACTGGGAAAACCCCTTTCGTTATGATGATTGCTGAAACCTTGAGAGGAAACGGTTTCAAACCAGCTATCCTCACCCGAGGGTATGGCGGTAAATCCAATAAGCCGGTAAACGTGGTTTGCGATGGGAAATCCGTTCTTCTTTCGCCTGAATGGGTGGGTGATGAGGCTGTAATGATGGCGGAAAAGCTTAAAAACGTTCCCATAATTACGGGTTCCGACAGGCTTCAGACAGGACGTTATGCTTTGGAAAATTATGAAGTCGATACATTGATTCTTGACGATGGATTCCAACATCTGGCCTTGCGTAGAGACTTGGACATCCTGCTTTGTGACCATCAAAAACCTTTGGGAAACAACCATATATTTCCTGCAGGCGAATTGCGTGAGCCGGCAAGTGAATCCAGAAGAGCAGATATGGTCTGCTTTACGCGTTACTTGGGAGGTCCCATTAAATTTCCTTCGAAATACCTTGGATCTATGCCACAAATAAAAACGCACCTTCGTTTGGATTCCTTAATAAATATGGAAACGGGTGATGTTTGCGATGTCGATGTTTTAAAGAATCAACCTGTGGTCGCATTTTGTGGAATTGCAAACCCGGAAGGGTTTCGCCAGATTTTACAGGACACCCAGGCGCAGCTAAAAGTGTTTAAGGCTTTTCCCGATCACCATGAATACAGCTTAAATGATATTAAAGAATTAGAATCGCGAGCCTTGCAGGAAGAAGCCAAATTTATCCTCGTTTCTGAAAAAGATGCGGTTAAGTTAAAAGATATAAAATTTTCTTTTCCCGTTTATAAAGTGGTGATCGACTTGGAAATTCTGGAAGGCAGAGAAATTTTCAACAACCAAATTACTACGAGTCGCCGCTCTACCACTAACCGTGGAGGCAACTAGCATTAGCTTTTTTGCGGATATAAAATTTATAGAGGGAAAAGATTTTTCCCAATTGTCTCCCCCTGTGAAATGATCGAAATTAAAAACCTCAGCTCAAACCAGCGTTTTTTACTGAATATTTTTGTCCCATCGCTATATCTTTTGCCGTTAATAATGGCCTATCTTGGCCCCAAAAATTTTGGGTTCGGTCACGAAGAGTTGGTTTATGTGGGGTTGGCTGTGGGTGGGGTGGGAGTTATCCTTTGGATTCTTGCAATGTTGACACTGGGCCCTTCATTAGCTGTATTACCTGGCACAGACCAATTGGTGACTCGCGGAGTGTATAGCTATGTACGACACCCAATTTATGTTGGAATTGTTTTGACCCTGGGCGGATTGTTTTTGGCTTGTGGCTCCACGATTTGCCTTGTTTATGTTTTTGTAGTGGTCGTTCCTCTAAATATTTTCCGAGCCAGAGAAGAAGAAAAGGTGTTGCGGGGTCAACTCGGTGAGACCTACCTGAAATACCGGAATAAAACTTATTTTTAGTGCTTATGCCTTTGAGAATAAAATTCGGCGCTTTACTTACCCAATGCGGTGAGCCGATTGAAAACGGCGAATTAATAATAGAAAATGGAAACATTTTAGAAATCTCCTCGTGTAGCGGAAAAGAGAGTGCAGAAGCAACATTGGACCTTTCTGACCATCTGCTAATGCCCGGGTTTGTTAACGCCCACTGTCACCTTAGTTTGACGGCCCTTGCAAATAAACTTTCACCTTCAGAAAGCTTTGCCGGTTGGATCAGCGATTTGATTCCCCTCAATTCTGCATTAAGCAATGAGGAAAGGGCAAACGGCATCCGCTTGGGTGCTAATGATATGAAATCTTCTGGAGTAACAGGTCTGGCAGATTATGTGGCTGATCCAGCCTTGTTAAAGTCCATTGCGGAATTAGGATTTCGAAGCGTTTTGTTTTTAGAAATTATTGGTTTCCAAAAAGACAAGGCTGATGGCCTCACCAAAGAAGTGGAGGCTATTTTAAAATCTCATGATTCGAGTTGGACCTTGGGGATCGCCCCTCACGCGCCTTATTCTGTGTCCGAAAAATTGTTGCGTCAACTGGATCATTTATCCAGAAAGTATGGATGCTTACTGTCTACACATCTTGCCGAAACTGATGAAGAAGTCCAGTTCATTGATAAAGGCGAAGGTCCTTTATTGGGTCTCCTAAAAGACAGGCAGGCTTTTGATGAGAGTTGGCAAGCCCCGGCTACAACCCCTTCCCGTTATCTTAAATCTATAGGTGCGCTGGATGACATGGTTGCTGTTCATTGCAATTATATTGAAGGGGATATAGATGATGTTCAAGCGGCAGTGTTTTGCCCGAAAAGCACACAATGGTTTGGGCGTTCGAAAATCCTTCCCGTTAGAAAAATGCTTGATGCAGGAATTCCCGTCGCATTGGGAACCGATTCGATGGCTAGCAATGATTCGCTGAATTTTCTTGAAGAAATACGTATGGCAGATCAACTATTGCCTGATGTGAGCCGTAAAGAAATCTTAACGATGGCAACGCGTTTTGGAGCGGAAATTTTGCGGCTCCCTTGCGGAAAAATAATGCCCGGAAAAAAAGCAGATATTATTGGATTTCGGATCAATTCGAACTGGGAAAACTGGTACGATTTGCCTTTTGATGCACCATCCAAACAAGTAGATTTTTATATGGCAGACGGAAAGTTTTAATATCTTCATTTACTCAGTTAAATACGCTATTCATCCAAATAATTCAAAATCCGTCAACCGGCATTGACCTTTCCCGTAGAATTTCCTATAATCTATTGAAATAAAAAGAGTTATTTAATTTGGTGTCGTATGCCAGGATTTTTTAGAATCATAGGAATCCTGGGCGTTCTGTTTTTGCTTCCCGGTTGTTGGTTGAAGGGGGGCGGTGGGTCGCCTATGGGATTCAAGCGGATCACTCCAGCCATGGAAAGAGAGATGGAGACTCTTATCGAGGCGGGTTGTGACAAGGAATATCAATACTTTGATAGGGATATTGCGTTTTTATATTCTATGATCCCTGGTGGTGGGCAATGGTATACCGGTGAAAAAGATAAAGCGTGGCTTTATTTGTTATCTTCCCCTTTGATCATTCCTTATATTGCCTCATTTCAGGATGCGCAGAACTCGGTGGATTATTACAACTTCAAATATACTGCAAAGTTTTGCAAATCCAAGTTTAGAGTTGCTCAAAAAGATTCTGAGCTGAAATCGGTTAGAAAAAAGAAATCCTCTAAAAAATTCCGAAGAAATAAAAAGCGTCGAAACTCGAAATAAACAAATTGCATTCGTAATGAGTGCAATTCCGTCCGTTGGTTTCACAGAAAATGCTGGAATTGAACCACTCCCAACATTTTTGATGCTATTTCTTATTACCCAAAAATAGGACGTTGGAAGGGTATTTTTTAATGAAAGGATCACTAAGGCTGGTGTATTGCTCCCAGTTTATTTCAATGATCCCATGGGCTACGATGATCCCTGTGATTTCATAACCCCAGGAGCGCAAAAGGTCTGATATTTTTTTTCGGTCGGTATCCTCTTCGCAACCCACTTCGAGTACCAAGGCCGGGAGGAAACGGGAAAACGTTTCCCGTCCCCCCTCTAGAACATTTATTTCTTTTCCTTCAACATCGATTTTCACGAAATCCAATCGGTCTATCGAGTTATCCGTTGAAAATTGATCGAGGGTAGTGGTTTTCACTTTAATTGTTTTTGTCTTGCTAACATCTGTATGAATATTCCAATTTCCTTGTTCGGTGCCTAATCTTGATTCTCCGTGAATCGCCCGGTCATTCGCATCCATTGGAGTAGTAAATTCTGAATCGCCAGAACAGTTGTCTAGGGCAAATTGGGAGAGGGAAACTTGGGAAAGATTGTTGACGCGTAAGGTTTTGTTCAATGATTTGTTAATCAGGGGGTTCGGTTCAAACGAATAAACGCGACCATCGGACCCTACCATGTTAGCCATTCGAAGCGTCCATTCACCTATATTGGCTCCAATATCCATGACGGCATTACCCGGGTTGCTGAATTTTTCTATAATCTCCTCTGGAATATAAGGTTCCTTCAGTTTCCAAAAGACATTCATCTCTTTAATGGGAGGGAGGTATAAATAATCCCCGGTCTCCATATAGACATACCCTCCATTCCAAAAATCCGAGACAAACTCTTCCAATTCTTTTCTGCCATACCTTCTTTTTATTTTGAATGGAATTTTTTCTTTTCTGGAGGTTCGCAGCTTTCTTAGCTGTCGTAATTTTACAAATAGTTCACGGTAATCAAGAACGGAGGTAAGGTTTTTTTTCATTTGTTATTTTCTATTTTGCTGTCAAAAGTTCAAGAAAGTTTGGTTTTGCCCTAGTTTATCAAAAAAATTGATGTATTTATTTATAATTAATTACTTAAATCTTGTGTGGGGACGATCCAAGCTTACCGTTTGACGTTGAAAAGGAAAAAGGGTGAGGTATGCAGAAGGGTTGGGTCAATTGATAAAAATTAAGTTTATTATGAAATTGAATCGTTTTGATGAAAATTCCAAAGTTTCCCTTAAAATAAAGAATGATCAAGAAAGAGTAAGGGGCCAGGATCAGAAAAAACTAATTGGCGATTATAAAAACTGGATGGCCTTGCCGATTGGCCGCAAATTGGGCGCAAAATTGACTTGAAAACTACTCTGATTGATAAATTGGACTATTGGCGTCAATAAATATGAGTATCTCTCAGAAAACATTTGGCTACCGGTGGAGACTAAAAGAAAATTTGTCAAAAATATCTGCTAAAAATATTTTTTTTTTAGAAATTTTATGCTAGAATCCACAGCTTAGTTTTTAAATAGGTACTTTTTTTCTGGGTAAAAACCGTGGGGCGTGCTACATTGCTACCATAAACACCACTTTCGTGGAAAAATATCCTGATAAATCGAAAATATATAGCCTAAAACCTCCAATTTTAGTTGCAGCTTTGAAAATCAAAGTGTAAAGTGGGGGTTTTTTAATTTACTGAGCTGGCATAGCTCAGTTGGTAGAGCAGCTGATTTGTAATCAGCAGGTCGGGGGTTCGAGTCCCTTTGCCAGCTCCAGTTTTAACTGTTTGTTTTGAAAAGGATTCTGGCGCCCTGCGTTGGAGGTTTAAGGTTAAGTGTTTGACCGGCTTTAGAGGTCGCGTTTTTCCCAAAATTTCGGGGAGGTTCCCGAGTGGCCAAAGGGAACAGACTGTAAATCTGTCGGCTCAGCCTTCGGAGGTTCGAATCCTCCCCTCCCCATCCTGAATTTTGAGGTTGGTTGAACTTGCGGGAATAGCTCAGTTGGCTAGAGCGTCAGCCTTCCAAGCTGAGGGTCGCGGGTTCGAGTCCCGTTTCCCGCTCCACCTTTTCGGGGTAGAGGTAGATGAGCTTTTTTTTCGCCCACGTAGCTCAGTGGTGGAGCACTTCCTTGGTAAGGAAGAGGTCATCGGTTCAATCCCGATCGTGGGCTTTGGGTTTTCGTTGCGGCGGTTAGAGTTGGATTTTATTTGTTGATTGTTAATTTATGCGATTTAAAAACCGGGGGGTTAGTCGCGTTAAATAGATAGGGGTTGTCTGGTAATGAGAGTGATAGTTCAATTCGCATGTTCTGACTGTAATCGAAAAAATTATTCGGGTACAAAAAATAAAAAGACCACCACGCAAAGGTTGGAGTTTAAGAAGTATTGTAGATTTTGCGGAAAGCACACCCCCCATAAGGAAACAAAATAAAGAAAAATCAGGCGGTTGGGAGTCAGGTGTCGTTTTTTTTTGGGCATCGGGCGAGAATGTTTATTCCCCTTCCTGGGCTGGCGAGGATTCCATGATAGGCCAGTAGCTCTAATTGGTAGAGCATCGGATTCCAAATCCGAGGGTTGGGGGTTCGAATCCCTCCTGGCCTGTATTAACTTATTGAGGGTTATGTTTTCAAAGGCGATCGAGTTTCTGGTTGAAGTTAGGGCGGAAGTAAAAAAGGTAACGTGGCCCAGTCGCAGGGAGGCTATGAGTGGCACTGCTGTGGTTGTCTTCGTGGTTTTGGTGATGGCTTTGTTTTTGGGGATTGTAGATGCAATTCTTTCCAAGGCTGTTCAGGGGCTCATAAATATTTAAGCGGGTGAATATTGTCTAAGCAATGGTTTGTTATTCACACCTATTCCGGATTTGAGCGGAAGGTGAAGTTGAGCATAGAAGAGCAGTTCGGGCACTCTAGCTATGCTGACCGTTTTGGTGAGGTTATTATCCCCACTGAGGAGGTCGTCGAGGTTCGTAAGGGTAAGAAGAAGGTTTCCTCAAGGAAGTTTTTCCCAGGTTACATCCTTATCAGCGTCGATATGAGTCAAGATATTTGGTACATGATCAAGAATACTCCCAAGGTGACAGGTTTTCTGGGGGGAAGTTCAGAGCCGGTTCCTCTTTCTGAGGGTGAGGTTAAGACGATCATGGATCAGATTAAAGGTGAGTCGGCGAGACCGAAGCCGAAGTTTTCGTTCGAGAAGGGCGAAAGCGTTCGAGTAATCGATGGGCCTTTTCTTAATTTCAACGGCGTGGTGGAAGATGTCAACCACGATAAGGGCAAGGTTCGGGTGATGGTTTCGATTTTTGGTCGGGCTACCCCGGTTGAATTGGAGTTTCCGCAGATTGAGCGAGTTTAGTGTCGCGGTTGAATCAACGAGTTTGAATTTAGAGGTATAAGAGTGGCTACCAAAGAAATAATGGGTCAGATCAAATTGCAGATTCCTGCGGGGCAGGCAACGCCTTCACCGCCAGTTGGGCCAGCGCTTGGTCAGCATGGGGTCGCGATCATGGATTTTTGTAAAGCGTTCAATGCAAAAACTCAAGGGCAGGAGGGAAGTATCATCCCTGTCATTATTGAAGTTTATAAGGACAGAAGCTTTTCTTTTGTTACTAAGTCGCCTCCAGCTTCGGCGCTTCTCAAGCAGGCGGCGGGAATCGCAAAGGGTTCGTCCAACCCCAGTAAGGAATTTGTGGGTACGGTGACTGTGGAGCAGTGTAGAGATATTGCTAAAGTTAAAATGGAAGACTTGAATGCCGAGAATCTGGATATGGCTGTAAATATTATTAAGGGTTCGGCAAAAAGTATGGGATTGAAAGTAGAAGGTTAAACAGGAAAAATATTATGCCTAAGCATGGAAAAAAATATAGGGCCGCGGCTCAAAAAGTTGATATTGATAAGAAGTATGAATTGAAGGAGGCTCTTGAGCTTGCTAAAGATTCTAATTCTGAAAAATTTGACGAGTCACTTGACGTTGCTGTCCGTTTGAGTTTGGACCCTAAGAAAGCAGATCAGAATATTCGCGGTAGTGTGGTGTTGCCCAAGGGGACGGGTAAAAAATTTCGTGTTCTTGTTTTTGCTAAGGGCGAAAAGGAGGCAGAGGCGAAAGAGGCTGGCGCAGTGGCCGTAGGTGGTGATGATCTGGTTACTAAGATTCAGGGCGGTTGGATGGATTTCGACCGTGTGGTTGCCACTCCCGACATGATGGGTCAGGTGGGTAAGTTGGGTAAAGTTTTGGGTCCGCGAGGCCTGATGCCGAATCCGAAAACGGGAACTGTGACCTTTGATGTTAAGCAGGCTATTGAGCAAATCCAGGCGGGTAAGGTTGATTACCGCGTTGATAAATCTGGAATCGTTCATGCGTCTTTGGGTAAGGCAAGTTTCGCTGTTGGTGATCTCGAAGAGAATTTTCGAACCCTCATGGCTGCATTGGTCAAGGCAAAGCCGGCGTCCAGCAAGGGGCATTATGTGAGAGGGGTATCGGTTTCAACCACGATGGGGGTTGGAGTTCGAGTGGCATATGCATCTAATTAAATTGAATAATTCCCCCGTTGCCGGGGTTGTAATTGAGAGGGGTGGCAAAAGTGCCTAACGCAGAAAAAATTAAAAAAGTTGAAGAGCTTAACGGAATTTTCCTGAAAGCCAAGTCTGCCGTCCTTGCTAATTTTCAGGGTATAGAGGCTCCGGAGCTGACTCAGTTGCGCAGTCATATGCGTGGCAGGGCGATTGACTTTCGGGTGATTAAGAATACGTTGGCCAGGCAGGCTGCTAAAAACACTCCTTTTGAGTTGTTGGATGAGGAGTTCAGCGGCCCTGTGTCTCTGGTTGTTAGTTTTGATGATCCGGTGGCGCCGGCGAAGGCGCTTGCGGAATATGCAAAATCTGGAGCCACAAAATCCCCCGAGGTGATTTGTGGTGTGGTCGAGGGAAAAAAGGTTTCCCCTGAGGAAGTAAAGGCGTTGGCGGATTTGCCGTCGAAGGAAGTGTTGATTTCGCAGCTATTGGCGACCATGAATGGCCCGACGACCAATTTTGTTGGGACTCTTGGCGCGTTGCTGAGAAAACTGGTTGGCACGCTGGACGCTATAAGAGAGAAAAAGGCATCCGAATAACCCGATTCCTTTTTGGGATCGTTGTGAATAAATTATTGAATAAGAATTTTAGAAAAAACATTTTTGAAAGGAGGGCGTAATGGCCGCCACCAAAGAAGACGTAGTTTCCTTTATTGATAGTATGACAGTTCTGGAAATGTCTGAATTTGTAAAAGAATTGGAAGAAAAATATGGTGTGACTGCTGCTGCACCTGCTGCTGCTGCTGCTGCACCTGCTGCTGGCGGTGGAGATGCTGCTGCTGAAGAGAAGACTGAGTTCGATGTTATTCTCACCGCTGCTGGTGATAAAAAGATTCAGGTTATCAAGGAAGTCCGAACCATTACTGGATTGGGATTGAAAGATGCCAAGGATCTTGTTGAGGCAGCTCCCAAGCCAATTAAAGAGGGCGTGAAGAAGGAAGAGGCGGAAGAAATCAAGAAGAAGGTCGAGGAGGCTGGCGGCTCTGTAGAAGTTAAGTAACGGAGATCTGGTGCAACAATTTTGCATTTGTTTTAACAGATAAATTTTCCGTTAATCTTTCTTCCAGAAGGATGCTGCCCTATGTCAAACAACCGTTCTCAAAGAGCGCTTGGCAATCTTAGACAAAGAAAAAATTTCGCCCGAATTCCGACAGTAATTGGCATCCCCAATTTAATCGAGATTCAAAAAAAATCATTCGAATATTTCCTGCAATGGGATGTTGCGCCGCATGAGCGCGAGATGAGAGGTCTGGAAGATGTCTTTAGTGATGTCTTTCCTATTTCTGACTTAAATATCAACGCCCGTATTGAATATGTCGGCTTCGAAGTCGGTATATGGGAGTGCGGTTGTGGCGAGTTTAAGGAGCTCGGTGGTCCGGGTATTTTCTGTGATACCTGTAAGCAGGAAGTCGCCTATAAGGAAAAGCATAAGTTCAGCGAATGCCGCCAAAAGGGTCTCACCTATTCTGACCCGATCAAAATCATGGTTCGGCTTGTATTGTTTGACCGTGAGGCAATGGATTTAAACGCTCGCACGCTGAAGAATCTGCTGGGTAGGGTGATTATTGAAGAGGTTAAAAAGCCAGGTACCTCAAAGAACCTTATTTCGGCGAAAACTGAAATCACCGAAGACATTATTAAGATCCTTGAGCAATCAAAGGTTCCTCAGATAACCATCAATTCTGTCCGTGAGGTTAAGGAACAGAAAATATTTTTAGGCGAAATGCCTGTGATGGGTCCAACGGGTACCTTCATGATAAACGGCGTGGAGCGCGTCATAGTCAGTCAAATGCACCGTTCGCCAGGGGCTTTCTTTTCGCACGATAAGGGTAAGTCTCACGTCAGTGGAAAAATTCTTTATTCAGCGAGAATTATTCCAGATCGCGGTTCCTGGATTGATTTTGAATTCGATATTAAGGATCTGCTCTTTGTGAAGATTGACCGCCGACGTAAGTTGCCGGCAACCATCCTTTTGCAGGCTTTTGGAATGGACCTGAAAACCATTCTTGAAACCTATTACTCTATTGAGAAGGTAACTATCGCAAAGGATTCCCGATTGTTCATGGGAAGTAAAAACCTGCTTATTGGTTTTAAGGTTAAGGAAGATGTAATAGATTCGAAGACCGACGATGTGATTCTTAAGGCGGGTAAAAAAGTGACGGTGGCCGTAGCTAGAAAGCTGGGTCGTTTGGCTAGATCGACAAAAGTTGAGATTGATCCTGAAAGCTTGATCGGAAGGTATTTGTTCGATGAGATCATTGATCCTGAAACAGGTGAAATTGAGGTCGATACCAATCAGGAAATCACAGAGGGTGTTTTTGAAGTAATCAAGAAAAACAAGCTCACTGAGATTCAAATTTTGCATGTTGACGAAGAGACTTCAGATACGGTCATTCGCGATACCTTGGCGGCTGCAAAAACCCAAAGCCAGGAAGATGCAATAAAAGAAATTTATAAAAGGTTGCGTCCGGGAGATCCTCCAACTCCGGAGATTGCGCGTTCTCTTTTTGCAAATCTGTTTTTCAATCCCAAGCGCTACAACTTATCCGTTGTGGGTCGAATCAAGTTGAATCAAAAATTTGGTTTGGATATTCCATTGGATAATCGATTGCTAACGCTGGAAGATTTGGTTGAGGTAGTGCGGCATATTGTCGATCTTAGAAATGGGATTGGTGATATCGATGATATTGACCACTTGGGTAACCGTCGTGTGCGGGCTGTGGGCGAGTCGCTCGAAAACCAGTTCCGTGTAGGTATTGTGCGAATGGAGCGGGCAATCATCGAAAGAATGTCCATTCAGGATCTGGATGTTTCCATGCCACATGATTTAATTAATTCCAAACCTGTGACGGCAGCTATTAAGGAATTCTTTGGCAGCAGTCAGTTGTCTCAGTTTATGGATCAAACCAATCCGCTTTCAGAGGTAACTCACAAGAGGCGTTTGAGTGCATTGGGGCCAGGTGGGCTGACCCGTGAGCGCGCGGGATTTGAAGTCCGTGATGTGCATCCCACTCATTACGGTCGCATCTGTCCGATTGAAACTCCTGAGGGTCCGAACATTGGTTTGATTGCATCTTTGAGTACTTATGCCAGAGTCAATGACTATGGGTTTATTGAGACTCCGTATAGAAAAGTCGAAAATTCAGTTGCTCAGGATGATGTCGAGTTTCACACGGCTTTGGTTGAGGATAAGTATGTTATCGCTCAGGCCAATGCAAAGATGGACGAAAAGAAAAAGTTTTCGGAAGCGATCATTTCTGCGCGTAAGGGTGGAGACTTCATTCTTTCTCCTAGAGAGAAGGTCGATTTTATGGATGTGTCGCCTAAGCAGTTGATCAGTGTGGCGGCGTCTCTCATTCCTTTTTTGGAAAACGATGACGCGAACCGCGCTTTGATGGGTTCCAACATGCAACGGCAGGCTGTTCCATTGCTTCGGTCAGAGGCTCCTCTGGTGGGCACCGGAATGGAAGCTATTGTTGCTCATGATTCTGGGGCTGTCGTGATTGCTGATAATGATGGAGTGGTCATTAGTGCTGACGCAACTCGAATCGTGATCCGTACTGATGGGAAACCAACGGGTAGAGTTAAAACCCGTCGCAGTCAGTTGGACTCAAACGTGGATATTTATTCGCTGAACAAGTACCAGCGGTCTAATCAGAACACCTGTATCAACCAGCGCCCCCGGGTTTCTTCGGGAACGGTGGTTAAAAAGGGTGATGTGTTGGCAGATGGTCCTGCAACCGATCATGGTGAGTTGGCGTTAGGACGAAACATTCTCGTCGCTTTCATGCCTTGGGATGGTTACAACTTTGAAGATGCGATCATCGTTAGTGAAAAGCTTGTAAAAGAAGATGTCTATACTTCTGTTCATATCGAAGAGTTTGAAGTTGAAGCTCGCGATACCAAGCAAGGGAAGGAAGAGATCACTCGTGATATTTCCAATGTTGGTGAAGAAGCTCTAAAAAATCTGGATGAAAGTGGAATTATCAGGGTCGGCGCCAACGTCAAGCCGAATGATATTCTGGTCGGAAAGATTACGCCGAAAGGGGAGACTCAGCTCAGTCCTGAAGAAAAGCTTTTAAAAGCTATTTTCGGTGAAAAGGCTGGAGATGTTCGTGATACATCGCTTCGGGTTCCGCCTGGCGTGCATGGAACGGTCATCGATGTGAAGGTGTTCTCGAGAAAGGGAATTGATAAAGACTCGCGAACGCTGGCGATTGAAGAGGAAGAGATCGCTTTGATCGAGAAAGACTACAACGATGAAATTGCAATTGTTAAAAGCGAAACTGCAAAAAGAATGCGCGGCATGCTTGCGGGCAAAAATGCATCCAAGGCAGCCACCATTGGCAAGTTAAGTCTTAAAAAGGGCGAGGCGATTGAAGGGGCGGCGCTCGATAAGCTGAATATAAAAGACCTGGTTAAGGTTCCGGCGCAGGGAGTGAGTGAGAAATCTCTTCTTGAAATGGAATCCAGCTCCAAAGATCAGGTGGGAATACTTAAATCCATGTTGGAGGAAAAAGTCACTCGTCTGAAAAAAGGTGATGATCTTTCCCCCGGCGTAATCAAGTTAGTAAAAGTCTTCATGGCTATGAAGCGCAAGCTTCAGGTGGGAGACAAGATGGCGGGTCGTCATGGTAACAAGGGTGTGGTTTCAACCATTGTTCCTGAAGAAGATATGCCTTATATGAAAAGTGGTAAGCCGATTGAGCTCATTTTGAATCCGCTGGGTGTGCCATCGCGAATGAACGTTGGGCAAATTCTGGAGACCAATCTGGGAATGGCAGCCAGGGCCAATGATAAGCATATGGCGACCCCGGTTTTCGATGGTGCAAAGGAAGACGAGGTGAGAGAGCTATTGCGACAGGGAGATTGTTCGGAGACGGGTGAAGTGCCCCTCATTGACGGTCGTTCTGGTAAGCCGTTTAGGCAGAACGTGATGGTGGGTTATCTCTATATATTGAAACTTCATCATTTGGTCGACGATAAAATTCATGCGCGTTCAACAGGGCCTTACTCTCTGGTTACGCAGCAACCGCTGGGCGGTAAAGCCCAGTTTGGTGGGCAGCGACTCGGGGAAATGGAGGTCTGGGCATTGGAGGCCTATGGTGCGGCATACACGCTTCAAGAAATGCTGACTGTGAAGTCTGATGATGTGGAAGGGCGCAAACGCATGTACGAAGCAATAGTTAAGGGCGATACGCATCTCAATCCAAGCCTGCCAGAATCTTTTAACGTTCTGGTTAAAGAGTTGCAGAGCTTGGCTATTGATGTGGAATTGATCGAATCGGGAAAATAAAAATTATTTTTTCCGTCTGACCCAATCGGGCTCTGCGTCTAGATTGTAGAGCCTTTAAAGAAATAAAATTATAACGGTTTGCGAAAACCTTAAAAGGAGAAATCCCTGGTGGATAGCCTGACACAATTCGATAAGCCCAAAAATCCTATACTTTTTGACGCGATCCGGGTTCGCATTGCTTCTCCAGAAAAAATCCGTTCATGGTCCTATGGTGAAGTAAAAAAGCCGGAAACCATTAACTACCGTACTTTTAAGCCTGAACGCGACGGATTGTTCTGCGCTAAAATTTTTGGTCCCGTGAAAGATTGGGAGTGTACCTGCGGAAAATACAAGCGGATGAAGCATAAAGGCGTCATCTGTGAAAAGTGTGGCGTTGAGGTCATTCTTTCAAAGGTTCGACGTGAGCGTCTCGGGCATATAGAGTTGGCAACTCCTGTGGCGCATATCTGGTATTTCAAAGGGCTTCCCAGTCGGTTGGGTCATCTGCTGGACATTCCCCTTAAAGATCTTGAGCGAATCATTTATTTTGAAAATTATGTGGTGACCGATCCGGGTGATTCGGAAATGGAAATCGGCCAGATTCTGACGGAAGAAGAATACCGTGAGATGGAGATGGAATTCCCTGACACTTTCCGCGCCATGATAGGTGCTGAAGGGGTGGCGGAGCTCCTCAAGCCGATGAACTTGGATGAAATCTCTGTGCAGTTGAAAGAAGAGATGGGAACAACCAAGTCGGTAATGAATAAACGAAAAATCGCCAAGCGGTTGAAAATCGTTGAGGCGTTTAGAAAATCTGGAAATAAGCCCGAGTGGATGATTCTTCAGGTCGTTCCTGTGATACCGCCTGAATTGCGTCCTCTGGTTCCGTTGGATGGTGGGCGTTTTGCGACATCCGATTTGAACGATCTTTATAGAAGGGTGATCAACAGAAATAACCGACTCAAGCGTTTGCAGGAGTTGAAAGCGCCGCAAATTATTATTCGTAATGAAAAGCGAATGTTGCAGGAAGCTGTCTCAGCCCTGTTTGACAATGGGCGTCGAGGTCGAACTCTACGCGGTACTAATAAGCGTCCTCTGAAATCTTTAAGTGACATGCTTAAAGGTAAGCAGGGTCGATTTCGTCAGAACCTGTTGGGGAAACGAGTGGATTACTCGGGTCGATCTGTCATCGTGGTAGGGCCGCATTTGAAATTTCATCAATGTGGATTGCCGAAAAAGATGGCTTTGGAATTGTTCAAGCCTTTTGTGTTTAATCGACTCGAAGAAAAAGGTTATGCGACTACAATAAAAACTGCCAAGAAAATGGTTGAGCAGGAACGTTCAGAAGTTTGGGAGGTTCTTGAGGAAGTGGTTAAAAACCATCCGGTGCTTCTTAACCGAGCGCCCACCTTGCATCGATTGGGTATTCAAGCTTTCGAGCCGTTGTTGATTGAGGGAAAAGCTATTCAGGTTCATCCGATGGTTTGTACTGCTTTCAATGCGGATTTCGATGGCGACCAGATGGCAGTTCACGTCCCGCTTTCCATGGAAGCGCGAACAGAATGCAAATTGTTGATGATGTCTTCCAACAATGTTTTGTCTCCAGCTAATGGCAGGCCTATCGCCGTTCCTACTCAGGATATTGTTCTGGGTTGTTATTACATGACAAAAATTCGTGGCGACGTAAAAGGTGGTGGAAAAGTTTTTGCCGATCAAAAAGAAGTGGTTAATGCGTATAACGCTGATGAGCTTGATCTGCAGGCGCTGATCATGGTTCGCATCGAGAGTGTTTTAACGCAGACCACGACAGGTCGAATTATTTTGGGTGAAGTGCTCCCTAAGGGATTGCCCTTTGAGCTGGTAAACCGATTGATGGATAAGAAATCACTTTCTGAACTTATTTTTCAGGCTTTTCTGCAGGTGGGCCGGGAGAAAACGGTTACCTTGCTCGATGATGTTAAGCGGCTCGGCTTTAAATATGCAACGGAAGCTGGCCTGACAATTTCTATCGATCAAATGCGGATACCAAAAACCAAAGTTAAATTGGTGGATAAAACCAACGATGAAGTGCTTAAGGTTCATAAGCAGTATCGCGATGGACTCATCACCAACGGTGAACGATATAACAAAGTCATCGACATTTGGGCGCACGTTACTGAAAAAGTTTCTGAGGAAATGTTTAAAGAGCTGGAGAATGAAGACGAGGCTACGGTTAATGGAAAAACGGATAAGGATTTTAATTCCATTTTCATCATGGCTGACTCCGGTGCAAGAGGTAGTGCGCAGCAGCTAAGGCAGTTGGCGGGAATGAGGGGATTGATGGCGAAACCTTCAGGGGAAATTATTGAAACACCCATTACCGCAAATTTCCGCGAAGGCCTGTCGGTTATTCAGTACTTCATCTCAACTCACGGCGCTAGAAAAGGTCTGGCGGATACCGCACTCAAAACTGCAAACTCCGGTTACTTGACGCGTCGATTGGTTGATGTTGCTCAAGACATGATTGTTCAGGAAGATGACTGTGGAACTTTAAAAGGTATCGATGCAATTTCTTTGGTTGAGGCCGGCGAAATCATTCAGCCTTTGGGTGAAAGAATTCTGGGTAGAACTGTTCTTGAAGATGTCGTTGACCCATTCACCGGTGATGTTTTGGCAGAAGCCGACAGTTTGATTGAGGAAGAGACAGTTATAGCTATAGAAAACGCCGGTATCGAAAAAGTTAAAATGCGTTCTTGTTTGACTTGTGAGTCAAAGCAGGGAGTTTGTATCAAATGCTACGGTCGAAACATGGCAACCTTGAAATGGGTTGAAGTGGGTGAGCCGGTTGGTGTAATCGCGGCACAGTCCATTGGTGAGCCAGGCACGCAGTTGACGATGCGTACTTTCCATATTGGTGGGACAGCGAGTCGTGTGGTAGAGCAGACAACCCTGAATACCAAGCGCGGAGGTGTGGTTAAGTATATGGGGTTACGCACTCTTAAAAACCAGGCTGGCGAAATCATCGTAATGAATCGAAACGGAAGTCTGGTGGTGCAAGACGAAACCGGAAGAGAAAAAGAGCGGTTCTCGGTTGTATATGCTGCGAAATTGAAAGTCACAGATGGACAGGAAGTTCAAGAAGGGCAGACCCTGATAGAGTGGGATCCTTATACCAATGCGATTCTTACTGAAGTTGAGGGTACCATTGCGTTTGGTGATATCGTTGAGGGTGTGACCATGAAAGAAGACTTCGATGAAATTACCGGTCTGTCTACAAAAGTTATTATCAGTCACCGTGATGAGAAGAAACAGCCAAGGATATCTCTTAAGGATGTTAAGGGTGAAACCGTCCGACGTTATATTCTTCCGGCGGGAGCAAACATCAATGTTAGTGAGGGCGACCATGTAAACGCCGGTGACTTGATTGTTAAGATTCCGCGTGAGTCTGCAAAAACCAAAGACATCACCGGTGGTTTGCCCAGGGTTGCGGAATTGTTCGAGGCGAGAAAACCTCACGAGCAGGCGACCATCACAGAGATCACCGGTAAAGTTAAGTTTGGTGGTTTTGTGAAAGGAATGCGTAAAGTAATTGTTGAAAGTGAATCGGGGGATGAATGCGAATATCTCATCCCGCGTGGCAAGCATATAAATGTTCATGAGGGTGATGAAGTTGTGGCGGGTGAATCCTTGATGGATGGTGCTTCGAATCCGCATGATATCTTGCGGGTTCTCGGTGAAGATGAACTGCGAAAATATCTTGTTAATGAAGTGCAAGAGGTTTATCGACTGCAAGGTGTTGCCATCAACGATAAGCATATTGAAGTTATCGTGCGGCAAATGTTGCGCCACCTGATTATCGAAGACTCGGGCGACACAGAATTCCTGCTGGGAGAACAAGTCACCAAGAAGGTATTTAACTTGGCGAATCAGGAAGCAATAAAAAATAAGAAGAAGCCAGCGAAAGGGGCTGCAGTGCTCTTGGGAATTACTAAGTCATCTCTGAGCACAGAAAGTTTTATCTCGGCTGCCTCTTTCCAGGAAACCACTCGCGTTTTGACAGAAGTGAGTGTCAGCGGTAAGCGGGATAATTTGGTAGGTTTAAAAGAAAATGTGACAATGGGCCGGTTGATTCCCGCAGGAACAGGGTGCCGGGCTTATAGCGGAATTCGCATTGAAGAACCGGAAATGGAAAATAGCGGGCAAAAAGAGGAAGAAGCAGCGCCAGTGGCGGCTGAGTAAATTTCGTTCTTTTTTAGCTTGACTCCGGGATTTTCAGTGGTACAATTACACCTTTTTCACACCACATTCTACCTGACATAACCCTTTGTTTTTATTGACTTCAATGGGCGCGATCAGTTTTATTTGATGGGATAAGCTCGGTTTTTTTGATGCCCATTCGTAGTTTTATTATTTGGGGGGATTATTTTTGCCAACAATTAATCAATTAGTGAAAGCCGGCAGGTCTAAGCCGGTGAGAAAAAGTGATAGTCCGGCGTTGAAATCCTGTCCGCAGAAACGCGGGGTGTGTGTAAGGGTTTATACTTCAACGCCTAAAAAGCCGAATTCGGCGCTCCGAAAAGTAGCTCGTGTTCGTTTGACCAATGGGATGGAGGTCACGACCTATATTCCGGGAGTGGGGCATAATTTACAGGAGCATTCAATTGTAATGATTCGCGGCGGGCGAATTAAAGATTTGCCGGGTGTCCGGTATCACGTGGTTCGCGGCAGTCTCGACACATTGGGTGTTGAGGGGCGCATGCAGAGCCGATCAAAATATGGCACCAAAAGGCCAAAAAAATAAAATAATACTATGGCAAGAAGACGAGAAGCACAAAAGCGAAAAATTACGCCTGATCCGAAGTACAACGATATATTGGTGGCAAGGTTCATCAATTGTATTTTGAATAAAGGGAAAAAAGGTCTGGCTGAAACTATTTTTTATAAGGCTCTCGATAATATCGAGGCTAAGGGAAAAGAAGAGCCGTTGCGTGTGTTTCGCAAGGCGATTGAGAATGCCGCGCCAATGCTTGAAGTGAGGTCCCGCCGTGTCGGTGGTGCAACCTATCAGGTGCCGGTTGAGGTGAGGGAAAGTCGAAGGCTGGCTCTCAGTATTCGCTGGGTGATACAGAATGCTAGGTCCCGATCGGGCCGAACCATGGCTGAAAAGTTGACTGGAGAAATCATGGACGCCTTTAATAACGCGGGCGGGGCCATTAAGAAAAAAGAAGAAGTTCACCGTATGGCGGAAGCGAATAAAGCTTTTGCGCATTACAGGTGGTAATTGGAGCTATAGAGTAAAAGAATGGCTAAGAAAAACGAATTTGAAAAGACGCGTAATATAGGAATCATTGCGCATATCGATGCGGGTAAAACCACGACGACTGAAAGAGTCCTGTACTACACCGGAAAGAGCCACAAGATTGGCGAAGTGCATGATGGCAATGCCACTATGGACTGGATGGAGCAGGAGCAGGAGCGGGGTATCACTATCACATCGGCAGCGACAACCTGTTCCTGGTTGGATCACAAGATCAATATCATTGATACGCCGGGGCATGTGGATTTTACAGCTGAGGTTGAGCGGTCTTTGCGTGTGCTTGATGGTGCTGTGGGTGTCTTCGATGCCGTCAGTGGTGTGGAGCCGCAATCTGAAACGGTTTGGCGGCAGGCTAGTAAGTACAACGTGCCGAGAATTTGTTTTGTAAATAAGATGGACCGTGCGGGTGCTAACTTTCTAGGTTGTATCGAGCAGATGAAAGATAAGTTGAATGCGCATCCGGTGCCTATACAGTTGCCTTTGGGGGCTGAGGCGGATTTTCTAGGTGTGATTGACTTGGTCACTATGAAGGCCAACACCTACTCCGATGAAAAAGATAAAGGCGAGACCTTTGAGGTGATAGATATTCCGGCTGAATACAAGGATCAGGCTGATGAGTATCGAGAAAAGCTAATCGAGTCGATTTCGGATGTGGATGACGCCATTATGGAAAAATTCCTGAGTGGCGAAGATATCGCAGTCGAGGAGATTCATGCGGCGTTAAGAGTTGGTACACTTGATTCCCGCTTTACGCCGGTATTATGTGGCGCCGCCTTTAAGAATAAAGGTGTGCAGCAGTTGTTGGACTCGGTTGTCGAATACCTTCCCTCTCCTCAGGAATTAAAAGCCATCACAGGAACCAACCCCAATACGCAAACTGAAGAAAGTCGCAATTTAGATGTCGGTGATAATTTCTCTGCTCTGGCGTTCAAAATCATGACGGATCCGTTTGTGGGTCAGTTGGCGTTTGTAAGGGTTTATTCGGGAGAGTTGGCCAGCGGTTCTTATGTCTATAATTCTACGAAGAACTCAAAAGAACGAGTGGGTCGAATTTTAAGGATGCACGCTAATAAGCGCGAAGAGATTGATTCGGTAAAAGCAGGCGATATAGCTGCGGTGATAGGATTGAAAAAAACCTACACCGGTGACACGCTTTGCGATAAGGATCATCCTATTATTCTCGAAGCCATTCAATTTCCTGAGCCGGTCATTTCTGTGGCCATTGAGCCGAAAACCAAGGCAGAGCAGGATAAGCTTTCGGATTGTCTGGTAAAACTTTTGCAGGAAGACCCCACCTTTCAGGTGCGTGTTGATAAAGATACCAATCAAACGGTAATCTCTGGAATGGGTGAGTTGCATCTTGAGGTTTTGGTGGATCGAATGCGCCGAGAATTTTCTCTCGACGTGGATGTTTCGAAGCCGCAGGTTGCCTTTAAAGAAACGATTACCAAAACGGTTGAGCATGAAAATAAATATGTTAAGCAGTCTGGTGGTCGAGGTCAGTATGGCCATGTTGTTATTAAGGTCGAGCCCAGAGAAGCGGGAACCGGGTTTGAGTTTGTAAATAAAATTGTCGGCGGTGCAATTCCCAGGGAATTTATTCCAGCGGTACAAAAAGGGGTTGTGGAGTCGATGGCGCGGGGAATCCAGTGCGGATATCCTGCGGTAGATATTTCAGTAACGCTGCTTGATGGATCTTACCATGACGTGGATTCTTCTGAGATGGCGTTTAAAATTTGTGCATCGATGGCTTTTCAGGAGGCTTGTAAGAAGGGTGGGCCTCAGGTACTGGAACCGGTTATGGATGTGGAGGTGGTGACGCCTGAAGAGTTTATGGGTGATGTTATCGGTAAGCTCAATTCCAAGCGCGGCAAGATCAAGGATTTAGAGGATCGTGCTGGCGCAAAAGTAATTCGTGCTGAAGTGCCTTTGTCGGGAATGTTTGGGTATTCCACTGATCTTCGATCGGGAACACAGGGGCGAGCCAGTTACTCTATGGAGTTCGCTAAATACGATGCTGTTCCGGCTTCTTTGGCTGCAGAGTTGGTTGCGAAGGCCACCGGTGCGAGTGAGAAATTAGCAGTTTAATAAATAATACATATATTTGGAGTGAATCAGTATGGCTAAAGAAAAATTTGTTCGCGATAAACCGCATTTGAATGTTGGAACGATTGGTCACGTTGATCATGGCAAGACGACTCTTACTGCGGCAATTTCAGAGGTTCTGTCTAAAAAAGGGTTTGCCGAAACCATCGCCTTTGATCAAATTGACAAGGCTCCTGAAGAGAAAGAGCGGGGAATCACCATAGCTATTTCTCATATTGAATACAATACTGAGGCTAGGCATTACGCGCATGTTGACTGTCCTGGTCATGCTGACTATGTTAAGAATATGATCACCGGTGCAGCCCAGATGGATGGAGGGGTTCTGGTGATTTCGGCTAACGATGGTCCTATGCCGCAGACTCGTGAGCACATTCTTTTGGCCCGTCAGGTTGGCGTGCCTAAGCTCTGTGTGTTTATGAATAAATGTGACATGGTTGATGACCCTGAGTTGCTCGATCTGGTTGAGATGGAAGTGCGTGAGTTGCTGAGTAAGTATGATTTTCCTGGCGATGATGTTCCTGTTATCCGCGGAAGTGCTCTGCAGGCACTGGAAAACCCGGAGGACGAAGAAAAAACCAAGGCTATTTGGGAGTTGATGGGAGCTTTGGATAACTATTTCCCGGTTCCGGATCGTCCTGTTGACAAACCTTTTTTGATGCCAATTGAAGATATTTTCAGTATTTCAGGCCGTGGAACGGTTGCGACCGGGCGTATCGAAACGGGTGTTGTAAAGGTTGGCGAGGAAATTGAGATTGTGGGGTTTAGGGAAACAATGAAGACCACGTGTACGGGTGTTGAGATGTTCCGTAAGCTTCTTGATGAGGGGCGTGCAGGTGAAAATGTGGGAATTCTTCTCCGTGGAACCAAGCGTGATGAAATCGAGCGCGGTCAGGTTCTGTCTAAGCCGGGTTCCATCACACCGCATACAAAATTCAAAGCGGAAGTTTATATTCTGACTAAAGAAGAGGGTGGACGACATACTCCTTTCTTTAATGGATATCGACCGCAGTTCTACTTTAGAACAACCGATGTTACGGGTGTTGCAACTTTGCCTGCGGGTGTTGAGATGGTTATGCCAGGCGATAATGTCGCGATGGAAATAACGCTTATTACGCCTGTTGCAATGGATAAGGGGCTTAAATTTGCTATCCGTGAAGGTGGCCGCACCGTTGGCGCCGGAGTTGTTGGCGAGATCGTAGAATAATGAGCGACCAAAAAATACGGATAAAACTTAAGGCTTATGATCATAAGCTGTTGGACTGGTCGGTTGCGGAAATAGTTGAAACCACCCGGCGTACAGGCGCGAAGGTCGTTGGTCCTATTCCCTTGCCAACGATTAGGAATAGATGGACGGTATTGAGATCACCGCATGTGGATAAAAAATCTCGTGAGCAGTTTGAGATTCGTACGCACAAGCGGATTATGGAAATTCTTGAACCCACCCCGCAGACGGTTGATGCGTTGATGAAGCTGGACCTTTCCGGCGGTGTGGATATTGAGATCAAGCTTTAAAATGGAAATGCAATGAGCGCGTTATTAGGGAAAAAAGTGGGTATGACCCAGGTCTTCAACGAAAAAGGCGATTGCGTGCCTGTCACTGTAGTGCAGGTTGAGCGTTGTGTGCCGGTGTTGAAACGAACTGAAGAGAAAGATGGTTATAAGGCGGTCATGCTGGCTTATGGCGATAGAAAACCGAAGCACACCAACAAGCCTTTGAAGGGGTTTTACGACAAGCATAAGGTCGAGCCTGGCAGAGTTCTAAAAGAATTCCGGAATCAGGATGTTGATGATGATGCAATGGGCAAGCCCATTAAGGTTGATATTTTTAGTGCGGGTGATGAGGTCGAAGTCGTGGGTGTGACTAAAGGCCGTGGTTTTGCCGGGGTATTTAAGCGGTTCAACTACGGGGGCGCTCCAGCTTCTCATGGTCATCACGAAAGTTATCGTGGCACGGGTTCCATCGGAATGCATACTTATCCCGGACGAGTTCTAAAGGGGACAGGGATGCCAGGTCGAATGGGCGGTAAGACGAAACATTTGAAAAATCTCGAAGTCGTTCGAGTGGATGTTGAAAACAATGTGCTTCTCCTTAAAGGCTCTGTGCCCGGTGCGAATGGCGGATTGCTTAGAATTTTTAAATCGTAAGGAATAAAGTTTTTTCATGCCTGAATTAGATATAGTAGATACGGAAAATAAAAAGGTGGGAACTGTCGAGGCTTCCTCCGATGTGTTCGAGACCGAGGTGCACGACGAATTGGTGCAGCGTTATGTGACCATGCAGTTGGCGGCAAAGCGCGGCGGTAATGCGGCCACCAAGCAGAGTAAGGGTGATCTGCACGGCAGCAATGCAAAGCCTTGGCGGCAAAAGGGTACAGGGCGTGCTCGAGCGGGTAATACGCGTTCGCCGATTTGGCGAGGGGGTATGACAGTGTTTGGTCCCAGCCCAAGAAGTTATTCTTTTACGCTTTCTAAGAAATCCAAAAAACTTGCTCTTAAATCTGTTCTTACTGAAAGATTTAAAAGTCAAAATATCTCCGTTGTAGATTCGATAGCTTTGGAGCAGCCGAAAACTAAAGATGCTGCTGCGATCCTCAAAAAACTGAGCCTTCCTAACAGAACATTGTTTATTATCTCTGAGAAAAATCAAAACTTTCAGATGGCAGTGCGTAACTTGCCTGACACGAATGTTTTGCTGGTGGATGGTTTGAATGTGTTCGATCTTTTGAAGCATGAAAAAATTGTGTGCACAAAAGATGCGCTTCAGAAAATAGAGGAGCGACTGAACTAATGGATATGTATCAGATAGTAATAAAGCCCTTGGTGACGGAAAAAGGCACCACCATGCTAAGCGAAGGCAACCGGGTGACTTTTAAGGTTCACGTGGATGCGAATAAAATTGAAATACGCGAGGCGATTCAAAAGATTTTCAACGTTTCTGTTGTTCAGGTAAATACCCAAATCGTTCGTGGTAAGCGAAAAAGATTTGGCAAAACGATGGGGCAGTCAAAGCCTTGGAAAAAAGCAATGGTGCAGTTGAAAGAGGGCGATAAAATTGAAATATTTGAAGGAGTTTAAGGGTTAATGCCTATCAGGAAACTAAAACCACGATCCCCGGGTGTTCGATTTCAGACTATTTCAGGGTTCGATGAGATAACCAAATCAGAGCCGGAAAAAAGTCTTCTTGTTTCTATTTCAAGATCGGGCGGACGAAATAACCACGGTCGATTGACAGCCAAACGCCGGGGCGGTGGACACCGCAAGCAGTATCGGATTATTGATTTCAAGCGCAATAAAGATGGTATCGAGGCAAAGGTTGTTGGGATAGAGTATGACCCCAATCGCTCTGCCCGTATCGCTCTGCTGGTTTATTCTGATGGCGAGAAGCGTTATATCATTGCTCCAGCAAAGTTGAATGTGGATGATGTTTTGATGTCGGGTGAAAAGGCCGAGATTAAAATTGGCAATTGCCTGCAGTTAAAAGATATTCCTGAGGGAACTTTGATTCACAATATAGAGATGCGACCGGGTAAAGGTGCGCAGATCGCACGCAGTGCCGGAAACGGTGTTCAGTTGATGGCGAAAGAGGGAGAATATGTCACGCTGAAATTGAAGTCAGGCGAGGTTCGTTTGATTCATAAAAATTGCCGCGCGACGATAGGTGTTGTAGGTAATTCCGATCATGAAAACGTGTCGATCGGCAAAGCCGGGCGGGTCCGTTGGATGGGTCGCCGACCGCGAGTGCGTGCTGTAGCGATGAACCCGGTAGATCACCCGATGGGTGGTGGTGAAGGTCGGTCTTCAGG
>Ga0233449_1001052_pt1 | contig 27348 bp, 21 predicted proteins | sample SI_124_October20_FD_183012 | JGI IMG/M metagenome (GOLD analysis project Ga0233449, IMG submission 183012) | Seawater microbial communities from Saanich Inlet, British Columbia, Canada - SI_124_October2016_200_MG | ecosystem: Environmental > Aquatic > Marine > Inlet | place: Canada: British... | reverse complement strand
AAAAGTCATGATAATTATACTCTGACCCTAATATTTCAGAACAATAACGTTGATTTGTACTATTAAGCTTTTGTTTCTTTTTAGAGGCTTCAGCTTTTAACATTAAATTCTCATTCAAAAAGCCGTGACCAAAGATCAATGGACGATAGCAGACATTTTGAGTTGGACACAGGGGCATTTTGAAAAATTACGCCCTGACTCTCCACGGCTGGATGCTGAACTTCTGCTGGCATTTGTGCTGGATTGTCCACGTTTAGACCTTTATCTTCGGGCAGACCAGCCCTTGAATGAAAAGGAACGCGGGGCTTACCGTGAATTAGTTCAGCAACGTGCGGCTGGTTATCCTATTGCATATTTAACCGGAGAAAAAGAGTTCTGGTCCTTGACACTTGAGGTAAATAAAAACACCTTAATCCCCCGTCCTGATACAGAAACACTGGTTGAAAATGCTGTTGAACAAATCCGGAAACGTCAACACAGACATCCTGATTCAAGTTGTCTGATTGCGGAACTCGGCACAGGTACAGGCGCAATCCCACTGGCAATTTGCGCAGAATTGCAGAACCTTCATATTATTGCAGTTGATTGTTCAGCGGATGTTTTGGAGCTTGCTGCCAGAAATCTGCAGCGTCATGAAGCTCTGCTTTCTCCCCGAAATAACCGGATTGAGCTGGTGGAGAGCAACTTATTTTCAAACATCAATCCCCCAGCAAAACTGGATTTCATCATCAGCAATCCGCCTTACATTCCCAGCGGAGACATTGCCAGCCTGCAGGTTGATGTAGCTCAGTATGAACCTCACACCGCTCTTGACGGCGGTCCGGACGGACTGTCTTTTTACCGCTACCTGCTAGATACTGCTCCAAGTCTCTTAGCACCAGAGGGAGAGATGTTGCTTGAAATCGGTTTTGATCAACAGGCGGAATTGAAATTACTTCTGCAGGATTTTCCGCTTTGGACATCTTCCGCCTTCCTTCCTGATCTGCAGGGCAATGACCGAGTCTGGAAATTGGGACTCAGCCAGTTGCTTTAATCCTGATTAACAATCCTGATTTAAACAAGCTTCCACAAGACAGAGACAGGCTGAATGCTCAACTCCGCTGGCTTTAAGCTTTATACTCAATACGCTACTGAAGGCAGCCAGGTTACAATTTCAGGAAAAACGATAACCAGTGTCAAGCCGATCAGTTGCAGGATTATAAACGGCACTACGCCTTTGTAAATATCCACCATGCCGATCTCCGGCGGACAGACCCCTTTGAGATAAAATAAGGCAAACCCCACGGGCGGAGTTAAAAACGACGTCTGCAGAGCAACTGCTACCAGTAATGTGAACCAGATCAGATCAGGTTCATCCATTGCACCGAAACCCTCAATATCGAAACCCAGTCCATCCACAATTGGTGAAAGCAGCGGCAAAATGATCAAGGTGATTTCAATCCAGTCAAGCAGAAATCCTAATAGAAAAACTATGAAAAGGATGAAGATCAGAATACCGTATTTTTCAAACGGTAGACCGGTGATCGCCCGCTCAACTAGTTCGTCACCTCCCAGTTCACGTAACACGAGGGCAAAACAGGTCGCACCAAGAAAGATCGCAAAAATATACGCCGTCGTTTTAAAAGCGGCAAATGTTACTTCCCTTAATACACCTAAATTTAAATTTTTGTTATAGGCAGCAAGCATAATTGCGCCGAGTGCGCCTACACCGCTCGCTTCTGTTGGAGTGGTGATTCCCGCGAAGATTGAACCAAGTACAGAGATTATCAGGAAAACAGGCGGTAAAATAGATTTGAAAACATCCCAGATCATGTCCCAACTGAATTCCTGCCTGTCAGAAGAAAGCGGAGCTGTTTCCGGTTGGAGGTAGGCACGCAGGATGATATAACTAATGTAAAGCGTTCCGAGGATCAAACCGGGAAAGACTGCTCCCATAAAAAGGTCACCTACAGAAAGAGCCAGCTGATCCGCCATGATGACCAGCATAATGCTCGGTGGAATCAAAATGCCCAGGGTTCCCGCTCCACAAACAGTACCTGCAGCCAAAGATTTATCATAACCCTGACCAAGCATCGCTGGTAGTGAGAGAAGCCCCAGAAGAACCACAGAAGCACCGATTATACCGGTTGAAGCAGCGAGAATAATACCGATTGCGGTTACCGTAACAGCAAGTCCTCCACGTACTTTTCCGAATAAATTCTGCATCGAATGCATCATCTTTTCGGCAATGCCGGATTTATCCAGCATCAAACCCATGAAGATAAACATCGGCAGAGCGACCAGCACCCAGTTATCCATGATTTTGTAGACACGATTGACTACCATCCCGAGTGTCATAAAATCAAGACCGGTCATGGTGTCCAGATAAATATCACTGTAGTAACCAACACCGGCGAATACCACACCAACACCACCAAGAACCCATGCTACTGGGAATCCGGTAAAGAGCAGCATTGCAAAACTGGCAAACATTGCAATGACTAGATAATCATTTATTTCCATCTTAGTTCACTCCCGCGTCTTTTTTAGTGGTAGAGCCACTTCCGTTTATTAGAAATATTACATCACGCAGCAGTCTGGAAAAGGTCGCCAGCGCGAGCATAAAGAAACTGATGGGAATTACTGACTTGATGGCCCAGCGCCATGGAAGACCAAGTGGAGCATCTGAGTGTTCATTGACTCTCCAGGCATCTGCTACGAAGTCAAGACTATGAATGAAGACGATATAAATAAAAGGAAACAGCAGAAATATTATTCCAAACACTTCCCATTTACGCACCGTTCGCTCACTTAATTTTTCGGCGATTATGTCAACACGTACGTGTGAATCAGTGGTTTGCGCATATGACAGGCCCATCATTACTGTTAGAGCATAAAGATGCCACTGCAGTTCTTCCAGCTTTGGTCCTCCAAGATCCTGAAAGAGCCAACCCATTTCTATCCCCAGATCCTGCTGCATATACCTTCCTCCATAACGTAAAATCACGTTGAGGATAATCGCTGCTATCAATAAAATATTGAACCAGGCAATAAAGTGACCTACTGAAAGGATAAAGCGATCAATAGTATCAACAATTATATTATGAACACCGCTGGTTGAATCTTTCAACTCACGCTGGTGCTCTAAAAATTCATCAAATTGTTCTGTAGTCTCAGTCATGCCACTTAACTCCTGCCTCAGGTTCAGTGTCAACCAGAAATTTTGCTCAGCTTTTTTAAGCAAAAAAAAGAGCGTACCACTATTTGTTAAGTCGTACGCCCTCATTCACGATATATAAAAAAAGAACCCTGGATTTCTCCAGGGTTTCGTAAGATGAAGTCTCAGCTTTTTTCAGCGCTCTGCACGCGGGAGAAAAGCATGGGATTCCCAAAGGTCATATCCCTCGCGGAATGTAGCCAGATCGTCCCAGACCTTCTTAAATCCGGGATCAGTTGCACGATTTTCTTCTACAACTTCCATCCAGGCTTTTTCGAAGGTGGCCAGCATTTCATCCGACCAGTACATCTGTTTTACACCGTTTTTCTCAACGTTTTCTTTCATCTGCTCAAACTGCATACCATCAGTATAGGCAAGTGCGTGAGCAGTTGCGGCGCGACAACCCATTTCAACAACCATCTGCTGTTGCTTATCCATTCCGTTCCAGGTGTCTTTATTGATCAACAGTTCAAATACTGTAGCCTGCTGATGCCAACCCGGGAAATAGTTATATTTGACCAACTTGTGGAAACCAAGTAATTTGTCGATGGCAGGCATCGAAAACTCAGTCGCATCAATTGCACCTTTTTCTAGTGCAGGAAAGATTTCTCCGCCAGGCAGAAGACTGGTAGTTACACCAAGGCGCTGCATCACTTGTCCGCCAAGTCCAAAAAAACGCATCTTCATGCCTTTGAGCTGACTGACGTCATTGATTGGTTCTTTAAACCAACCCGAGGTTTCCGGTGAAATAATTCCGCAGACATGCACTTTTACGTTATATCCACCATCGTCGTACATTTGCTGATAAAGTTTTGCTCCGTTACCGTACCACAACCAGGCCAGATATTCCGGTGCTTCCGGTCCAAAAGGTACTGCGGAAAACAAAGCTGCTGCTTTCATTTTACCAAACCAGTATCCGGCAGTAGTATAACCGGCATTTACCTTACCTGCTGAAACTGCGTCCAGAATCTCAAAAGGCGCAATCAATTTATTCGGCTCGTATACTTTCATTTTAACTGTGCCGCCACTGAGAATAGCAGTACGGTCGCCAAGCCATTTTATGGTTTCTCCAAGACCCGGCAACTTGGTTGCGAAAGCGATTGGAACCTTTAGTAAAACTTTTTTCGCATGCACAGGACCTGCAATAAATCCTAGCAATGCCAAAAAGACGACTGATGCCGCCAGTTTTCTGATTATCTGTTTTCTCATTTTTCTCCTTGGTTATGAATAATTAAGATAAACTTGGAACGATCATATAACACAAACAGCCAAGTTTAATTATTTCACCTCATACCAAATACTTACCACACGTAAAATGAGGTGTCAACGATTTTCCCTCAGGAACTTCCCTCGCAAATTTTTTAATTTTACAAGGCGGTGTGGAATCTGTAGAGCAAAAAACTGTACAGCCACTTAAGTCCATTAAGGCTAGTGGAGATTATCAACTGATTCTTGAATCTCCTCAAAGTTGTATGACTGTCAATGTAAAATTTACATCATGCAGTAATACTTACTTTGCCGGTCATTATAGGTAAAAAGAAAGGCATGTCAAGAAAAAAATCATAATCAGATAAACAGTAGGTGGCCTGACCAATTTATGTACTCATTTACTTGCCGAGTTGGCAGTGTTTAAAAAACTGGATAATAGCAAATTATCAGCGCAGCAAATCAAAAATCACCACTTAGTTAAGTCTTGATTTATTTACTGAAAAACTATATAATTTTATCTTGTACAGCAACAAACAGGAACCGCTTAGAATGGACCTGCCTAAATTAGAAACCCGAGAAAAAGAAGGATAAGATGATTGACACAACCGAATTCACAAAAAACGCACAAAAAGCAGCTACAGAAGGTATGGAGACTTTCCTCAAATGGCAGAAGCAGGCAGTTGACACTACCTTTTCTAAATTTGAGCAGGGTATCGCCGCACAGGAGTCAAGTATCTCCGAAACACGCAAGCATATGCAGGAATTGGAAAAAAACCTGACAGAAGAATGGAAGAATCAGCAGGAGCAGTTCAAGTCCATGGCACTGAAGATGAGTGAAACTTACTGGCCTGAATCAAAACAGTTGATGGAAGATGCAGAGAAGCTCTATCAAAGCAACGTCAGTGAGATGGCAAATAAGAATCGTGAAATGCTGGAGAAGAACATCGACAGCAGTCTCGAAAGCACGCTTAATGTAGAAAAAGAATGGGCTTCCCAATTACGTAAAAACTACACCAGCGGTGCTGATAAACTGCGTGAACAATTTGACGCACTGATCTCAAAGACAGCTGATGCCGCAAAAACTGCTGCTGCATAATTAAGCCTTTTGAGCATCAGCATGGGTGTTCACACCCTCTGATCAAACAGCAAGGATCAAAGAAAAATTATCTTGCTGAAAGCTTTTGCCTGGGATTCTGCAGCACGCAGGTTTTAACAGGCACCAGCGAATCAACATGGAAGTGCTTGAGCAGGTCTTTGCGGTCTGCTCAAGTATTCTCCAACCAGGTACAATTTTAAAAATTTTATCCTGGGCAATATCCGTCAAGACAACAAACTTTGAACAAACTCCCCCTTCTAAATTCAGACAAAACAAATCGAAGCAAGCATCGCTGAACTTCATTCCTGCACAAGGATAATATAAGCTGACTACTTTGTAAGAATGAAAGCAAATGCTGCTTAATTAAGCGAAAGAGTTAATGATGAGCGAAAATACCAAAAAGAATAATCCCCAGCAACAGTTGCAGGAAATGTTTTCAGAGATGGTGAATCAGACCAGCTCCATGCTTTCTCCAGGAGATCCACTTGGAGCGATGAAACCCATGCAACAGGTGGCCGAAGCCTGGACTAAAAACCCACAGCAATTTTCCGAGGCAATGCAGTCATGGACTCAGCAGATAGGTGAAATGAACACGCGTATCTGGCAGGATTATCTGGACAGCCAAAATAAAGATAAATCCGCTGATGCAAAAAGTAAGCTTGAGGAACTGCCGTATTTCAAGTGGATACGTGAGTACCACCAGACATATACTAAATGGATGGAGCAGCAGATCAGTGAAACTTCCGGTGTTTCGGAGAAAGTAAAAGAGGATGCTACTTTCTGGTCTAAACAGATGCTGAGTGCACTTTCTCCCAATAATTACTTCTGGACAAATCCTGCTGCAATCAATGAATTTATTGAAACAAAAGGTGAAAGTCTGCGAAACGGACTGCAAAACTGGATGAATGATCAGCAGCGGGACGGCTTACCGGAAATGATTGACAAAACAAAATTTGAGGTCGGCGGCAATCTCGCCAATACGCCGGGCAAGGTCATTTTCCGTAATGAGTTAATTGAACTTATCCAGTATGCTCCAATGACAGATGAGGTTCATGAAATTCCTGTAGTGATCGTACCTCCTTGGATCAATAAGTACTACATCCTCGATCTGAAACCCAAGAAGAGTTTTATCCTTAACCTTGTTTCACAGGGTTATACGGTATTCGTCATCAGTTGGAAGAATCCTACTAAGGAAATGCGGAATACTTCGATGGATGATTACTTGACACAGGGGCCGCTTGAGGCTATTGAAGTAGCAAGGAACATCACCAAAGCCAAACAGGTTCACGCAGTCGGTTACTGTATTGGAGGAACTCTGCTGGCTTCAGCAATGGCCTGGCTAAATCATCCTGACAATTCTAAAGGGATGACTGTCAAGGACTGGACACTGTTGGTAACGCTGGTTGATTTTGAACGTCCGGGAGAACTTGGAAGTTTCATCAACGAAGATTCCCTGCAGCATCTTGAGGAGGAGATGTCAAAACAGGGTTATCTTGACGGCAGCCAGATGGGCAACACAATGCGGATGCTGCGTCCGGACGGACTGATCTGGCACTATTTCGTCAACAACTATCTCTTCGGAAAACAACCACCGCCGATTGATCTGCTCTACTGGAATGATGACGCAACCCGGATGCCGGAAAAGATGCAGACATTCTATCTACGGGAATATTACGTCAACAACCGGTTACGTCTACCGGACGATCTTGAACTGGCGGGACATCCAATTGATCTGAGACGTATCAAACAGCCGCTTTATTGTGTGGCTGCCGCGGAGGATCACATCACACCCTGGGAACAGGTTTATCAAATAAATTCCCTGGTCAAAGGTCCGGTACGCTTTGCGCTCACAACTGCCGGTCATATTGCCGGTGTGGTAAATCCGCCTGTTGATCCGCCTAAACGCAGTTTCTGGGTCGGGAAAGGCAATGCTGCTCTTGAACCGGATGCCTGGAAAGAAAATATAAAAGAAAAACCCGGAACATGGTGGCAAGACTGGACAAACTGGCTCAGCAAGCGCTGTGGAAAGATGGTGCCTCCTCCAAAAATGGGCAGTAGCAAATATCCTCCACTGGCTGATGCACCCGGAACTTACGTTATGGAAGCCTGAGCCGGCTGAAATAAAACCGCGGAACGTGTTTCGTTGAAGTTTAGCTTCAACGAACACCCATTTTTTCAATTGAAATTTCGGGGGTTTTACCAGCAATCAAATCTGCTGTAAGACGTGCGGTTCCGCATGACATAGTCCAACCTAAGTGTCCGTGTCCTGTGTTGTAAAATAAATTTGAGTGACGCCCCGTTCCGAGAATTGGAGTTCCTTCAGGAGTCATCGGCCGAAAGCCTGACCAGAATTCCACTTTGTCGTAATTTCCTGCATTTGGAAAAAGTCTTTTTGCGGTTTTGAGGAGATGTTCAAAATCTTCCGGAGTATGTCCAAGATCGTAACCGCAGAATTCTGAGACAGAGCTGACCCTGAAATGGTCTCCCATCGGTGAAAATCCCAGCAAATCTTCTTCATGTAAACCGCCTGTCCGCGGAGGAGTATGTCCTTTTTCTACGGGAATGGTGATGGAGTAACCTTTCACCGGATAAACAGAAAGTCTGACTCCTAATGATTTTTGTACAAGTAGCGGACTCCATGCGCCCAAACTGAGCACATAACGGTCAGCGCTGAAAACACCGCGGTTGGTGACAACACGTTTTATTTCAGTTCCGGATACATCAAGCTTTTCGATCGAAACTCCTGATTCAAAAGTTCCTCCCATTGACCTGCAGACCTCCATCAACTGTTCCGTAAATATTCTGGAGTCTCCGGACTCATCGTTTGGAGAAAAGACACCACCGGCAATTTGATCCTGAGAATCTGCCAGTTCCGGAATTATTTCCAACGCACGTTCTTTTCCAACTATTTCCAGTTCTTGTCCTGCTTCCTGCAGTAAACTCACGTGTTCTGTACCTGCAGCCAGCACTTCCGGATTCCTGTAAAGATAAAGCAATCCTTTAGTATTTTGTTCATATTGAACACCTGTATCTGCAACAGTTTCTGTCAAAATTTTCTGAGAATAAACAGAAATTTGATGTTTCGCCAAGGAATTTATTTTGGCTCTTGAATTTGTACACTGAGCAAGAAATTTCAAACCCCAGCGGATAAATTGCGGATCAGCCTGAAATTTCATGCGGAAAACAGGATGCGGATGGAATAAGGAATTGAACCACATTTTTAATGCTTTTGGAGAACCCCACGCAATAGAGTGTCCGGTGGCAATCAGCCCGGCATTACCGTAACTCGCACCGCCGATTCCGGGAGCTTGACGGTCAAGCACAGTCACTTGATGACCGTCTTTAAGCAGTTGATACGCAGTCGTAACACCTACGACTCCGCCGCCCATGATTATTATTTCCATTGAAATTCCTTACTAGTTTGTTTAACAGTTGATGGCTTCGTAAATAGTTATCATTCCCGCGAAAGTGGGAATGAAAAAAAAGAATTCCCGTTAGACTTTTTAAGGTTTCATCAACAGTGAATTGAAGAGTTCATTTTATTTTTATTTCTGAAGCATTTCCATTCCTGCTTAATCCAGGAAGGAAAACCCAGAGAATTCCCGCCAGCATTATTGTTCCGCCTAATGCTTCAAAGCTGCTGATGAGTGAACCAAAAACGAGGAACTCAAACATAAGTGTTGTGGCCGGTGAAAAAGAACCAATGATAACCGCTTTTGAAACAGTCAGGTAACGTAAAGCATAAGTATAAGAAACACGGCCCATAAAAGGTCCACAAAAGGCAGCCAGCGCTAACCATTTCCACTCACTGCTTTGTAAATCCGTAACCCCGCTTCTTACCTCCGCCAGACTCCAGAGTATAACAAGCGCCACTGCTAAACGTGAAACATTCAAAACCTGCGGATTTATTTCATGTATAATACTTTTGGCCATAACCTGCATCGACGCAAAACTGAAAGCAGCCGTAACAGCCCAGAGGAATGAAGACCAATTTTTTAATTCAAAACTCAGCGAGTCCATTTTCATCACGATTATACCTGCGATAATTACTATTACTGCCATCCAGACTCTGATGCTGACAAATTCTTTCAAAAACATCCAACTGAGCAGCATCGCAATTATAATTTCAATTCTGGTGACTAAAATCAACAGTGTCGGAGAAGCCTGGCTCAAAGCCTGGCAAATGGCATAATTGCCCAGCAGACCTGCCAGAGAAGTGGCAAGGGTGATACCTGCAATTTTCCAGGAGAATTTATTTTGATGACGCGCAAACCAGGCGCCAGGCAGGGAAAACAAAAATGCCCAGAGGAAAACACCCCAGATAACAGGCAGAGGTGCAACTGTATCTAAACTTAAACGGTATGGAATTGCGTAAAGCCCTCCTCCGAACATAGCGAGCAATGCGAAGCACAGCCCTTTGATTTGATCACTCACAAACTACTTTCTTAATTTAAACATTATTTTTCTTTACAATTCATTCTCTATTTTTGGGCTTTGATAAGTCAAGAAAATTTACATCCTCATGAAAACATGGTACTATTGGCTTTTCTTTTTTCGCCTCTAAAACCGTCTGAATTAATCTGTTAGATGCAACTTGTCGGTATTGGTTTTGCCAGTTCAAACTGGGATTCTTTAGTTAAGCAGTTACAGAAACAGCTTCCTCATCAATTGAACGGGAAGTTGTTCGTTGATTCAGTTTCAGCTACTGCAGCGGAAATAAGCTCAAAAGAATTTGAGTATGCGTCTGCAGAGTTGAAAAAACTCAACGCGGATTGGGTTTTATTTTCTCCGGGTGCGTTTGAAACTCCGGAAGTCTGTTTCAAATTACTGGAGGAACTAAAAAATAATTCTGCAAAAAATGTGAATTATGTGTTGGTGCTTGACGATCTGAGTCATGATTTATCGGCGTTATTAAAACTGCAGCCAGTTCTTGAACTGGTCAACAAGATGCAGTTTCGGCTTTCTGCTCCTGAGATGCTGCTGACTCATCACATCCGCAGTTTTCCGAGGATACGTTTGGACAATGACTTTCAAACAATTGACTACACAAATCATTTCGGAATCCTGGTACGTCAATCCGCAAGTGACGTTCCGCTGAATACGCTGATTCCACTGAACAACATTCAGAAATTTGAAACTGAAAATGGAGACTTAGCTCCGGAAATATGGCTGCAGAAATTTTTAGGTAAGCAGGGCAAACCAGCTCTTCCGGAACGTGCAGTAGGGATTTTACGTGAAGCAAAAGGCTGTTACCTTTTTCCGGGAATTCCTTTCAATTCAATACAAAGGCTGAATTTCGAAAATATAAAGGTTGAACATTTAATCCGCCTTGACGAATGCACTTTAAAAAATCCACCTTTCAAACGTTTCATTGAGCAGATGAAGGGTGAGCACAAAAGGTGGCAGAAAGAGCATCAGCAAAATAAAAATATAAAAGCAGCAGTACACGGTTCAGGGAAATATCTGATAGTAAATGCTTTACTCGAAAAACTATTCAGCGAGATCGGCTGGACGAATGTTAAACTGCAGACTAATACTGATTCCACGCTGCTGCCGCAGAAAGATACCGTCTACTGGTTGAAATTGGACGAATCACCTGAGATAAAGAGTAAGCTGTGTCTCATTGACTGGTCTGCGGATTTGCAGCAAATTCTTGCAGCGCTGGAAGATTTTGTTGAGCTGAATGATTTACAAATAGCGGAAAATTCTGCAGTGCTGCCCATACAGAAAGCGGAATTTGTAAAAATGCGTGAATATCTATTGACTGAGGAAAAAGCGCTCGAAAGTACAATTCATCAGGCTGAAAGCAGTCAAATGCTTTACGAGCAGGAACGGGATGTCCTACAAAATATAAATGCATTTTCCAAAATATTGATTGCAGCACTTTCCAAAAGTACAACCTGGGAAGATGCTGCAGAAAATGCTGCGGAAGCAAAAATGTCAAAAGCGCTTTTGCTCTGTGAAGAAGAAAATATTGCTGCAGAGCTGAATCTTAAATTAAGCAAAGTTCAGCGAAAACTCTGGATCAACCCTTTCAAGTTTCAGCAGCCGGAAGATTTAACTCAATTTAACACAAAAATGATCCTCTCTTATTTAAAACCGAAAAACCTTATTGTTACTGCCGCTGCACGTGCACACCTGGAAAATCTTTGCCGGCAGGCAATTGAGCAGGGAGAAAAGGCAGAAACTGTTTTTAATGAGCAAAATAAAATAATTGAACATGCAAAAACAGATGCTGCTCTACTCATGAAAAATAAAAATAATCTCGCGCTGCGCTGGCTGCATGTTTCTCTTAAACAACTTTTATATCGTGACCGTCACTTGTTTCAAACTCTTCCGGAAAAAGCAGCATGAATAGTTCACCTACAATTCAGGATATCATCATGCAGCTCAACCAATACTGGCACAGTCAGGGTTGTATGCTGATGAATCCGTACGATGTTGAAACCGGTGCCGGAACCATGAATCCGATGACCACTCTGCGCGTAATTGGTCCGGAAGAATGGAATGTTGCTTATGTCGAACCTTCGAGAAGGCCGGCTGATGGACGTTATGGTGAAAATCCAAACCGCCTTTATCAACATCATCAATATCAGGTAATTCTAAAACCTTCACCGGATAATGTTGAAGAACTTTACCTCGCATCGCTGGAGGCTTTAGGCATTGATCCGCTTGAACATGATATTCGCTTTGTAGAGGATAACTGGGAAGCACCGACTCTAGGCGCATGGGGTCTCGGCTGGGAAATTTGGCTCGACGGTATGGAAGTCACACAATTTACCTATTTTCAACAAGTCGGCGGAATTGCCTGTCAACCTGTTTCCGCTGAGTTGACTTATGGTATCGAGAGAATTGCTTCTTACTTGCAGGATGTTGAAGACGTCTTTGATCTTGAATACTCAAAAGGAGTCAGTTACGCTTCAATTTTTCGGCAGCCGGAATTTGAACATTCAAAATACACTTTTGAAGTTGCAGACACAGAACTGATGTTCCGCTGGTTTAATGATTATGAACAGGAAGCGGGACGTGCGCTGGCGGCAAAGCTGGTTTTTCCGGCCTACGATTATGTGCTAAAATGCTCCCACACTTTTAATCAGCTTGATGCAGCTGGTGCAATCAGTGTTTCTGCACGTGCGGCCTACATCGGAAGGGTGCGTAACCTTGCTCAAAATATCGCAAAACTCTTCCTTGAAGAACGCTGCAAACTCGGTTTTCCTTTGATGAATGACCGTGATGCTGCCCGGAAATGGGTGGAAGAACTTACTCCTGACAATTAATTTGATTACTGCTTTGTGAATACTTATTTACTGGAAATTGGACTTGAAGAAATGCCTGCGCAGATGATTCTGCCTGCAGTTGAACAATTGAAATCACTGGTGCAGAAAACCTGCGAAAACCATCAGTTGAGTTTTGATGAACTGCGCACCTTTTCTACCCCTAGAAGACTGGCTGTTCAAATTAATGGACTTCCGGATAAACAGGAAGATCGCAGCGTTGAGCTCAAAGGACCTCCGGCTGCTATTGCAAAAGACAAGGATAATAACTGGACTAAAGCAGCGCTGGGATTTGCTAAGAAAAACGGGGTTGAACCTGCAGACCTGCAGATTCGGGAATATGAAGGCAAAGACTATCTTTTTGTGCAGCGTATCGAATTAGGACTGCCTGTTCCGGAACTGCTCCAGGCACAGTTGGAGAAGTGGATTTCGCAACTTAATTTTCCAAAAAATATGCGCTGGGCTTCATACCGGATGCGCTTTATCCGACCGATACGTTGGATAGTTTCACTCTGGAACAAAACAGTTGTTCCGCTGAAACTGGAAATGGTTGAAGCAGGAAACGAAACACGCGGTCACCGCTTCCTCAGTTCCGGAAAAAGCCTGCTCAAAGATGCAGCTGATTATCAAGAGCAGTTGGAAAAAATGAATGTGATGCCTGATTATGAAAAGCGGCGTGAATCGATAGTTTCGCAAATCAAAACACTGGAGCAGGAATTTGGGTTCGTGGTTGAACTGGATGAAAAGCTGCTGACGGAAGTCACGAATTTGGTAGAGTGGCCGACTGTACTTCTCGGAGATTTTGAAGAAGAATTCCTCGAACTACCGAGTGAAGTTCTGGTCACCAGCATGGCTGTGCATCAGCGATATTTTCCGGTTTTCCGTAAAAATGAAACGCAAGACTCAACTGCAAATATATTGCTTCCGCATTTTGTTACTGTACGCAACGGAAACAGTAACGGTCTCGACACAGTAAGACGCGGCAATGCCAAAGTACTGCGTGCACGACTCAGTGACGCTCGTTTTTTCTACCTCGATGATCAGAAAAAATCACTGGATGAGTTCCGCCAAAAAGCAGAAAATGTAGTCTTTTTTCAACAGCGTGGTACGCAGGGTCAACGTGTTCAGCGCATTGCGGACCTGAGTGTTTTTATCGCAGGCAAACTGGAGTTTAGTGAAATTCAGCAAAAGCAAGTACGCAGGATTGCTGAACTGAGCAAATTTGATCTGGAAACACAACTCGTTCAGGAGTTTCCGGAATTACAGGGTTTGATGGGTGAAAATTACGCAATGCTGAAAAATGAGGATGCTGTAGTTTGCCGTGGAATTCGGCAGCATTATTATCCGCGTAACGCAAAAGACTTTTTACCGGAAGACGCGGAATCCGTTCCGACTGCACTTGCTGATAAATTGGATCTGCTGACCACAGCTTTTTCGCTGAACATGATACCTTCCGGTGCGGCTGATCCGTATGCTTTACGCAGAACAGCGCAGGGGATCACTCAGCTTGTCCTTGGATTACGACTTCCGCTGGACCTGCGGGAATTGACTTCAGCAGCGGTTCGTCTGCTTGATGATCAGCAGGATTTAGCTCTGGATCTCACAAAACTGCAAAATGATTTGCTGGATTTTCTGCTTCAGCGTCAACGCTGGTTTCTCCAGGAACGTGGAATACGCTACGATCTGATAGACGCGGTTCTCAAAACTCCGGCAGCAATTCAGTCCAAGCAGGAAAAAACAGCAAGACCTGCTTTAGCAATTGAACAACTCAGTTTTGCTGAGTTTCTAGGTGAACATCTTGAGACAGACATGTTCAAAAGATCAGTCGAAGCAATCGTACGTGCCGCAAATATCAGCAATAAATATGCTGACAGAATTGCAGAAGAACTGAACGAATCGGCTTTAGAACTTAGCGAAGAAAAGAACTTTCTGTCCGCGCTGCAGCCTATTCTCAACAGTGATTCTCAAGCTCTCTGGAGTCCTGATAATTATCTGCAGCAGCTACGTAAAATTGAACCTGTCGTAACACGTTTTTTTGAAGATGTGATGGTCATGGATGAAGATCCTGTAAAATGCGGAAACCGACTTTGGCTTTGTCAACAGCTCGCACAATGGTCAGGCAGGCACCTCGATCTGCAGTCCATTGTTTTTGCCTGAAACTTTTTCCTGAGCAGCGGAAGGTGATAATTATGTGTAGGGGCACGGCGCGCCGTGCCCCTACTTGACTCTTCCCCGAAACGGAGTTCGGGGCTACCTTCTTAAACTTTGTGCCTTTTTTTACTTTTAAACTTTGTGCCTTTGTGCCTAAGTGCCTTTGTACCTCAACGCCTTAGTGCCTGAGCACATTTTTTAACGCTTAAATTTATAGAAATTGAAACACGCCCCGGCAATCATTATCCTTGTTATTCATTTTTTGATTTTCGCTATAGTTAATCAATTCTTGAATCCTCATCCCGATATGCTCGACCACTGGGTTTGGTCACGCTATCTGAGTCTTTCGTATTATGAACACCCTCCGATGATTGCCTGGCTTATCCGCGGCATCACCCTGATTGGAGGAAATACCGAAACCGCGTTGGAAGTCGGCTCACAACTGCTGACAATCAGCATCATAGCTTTGACATACGCCGGCACATTTCGCTTGTATGGAACAAAGGCTGCATTGGTAACGCTGCTGATTTTATGCAGTATGCCTTATTTCACCCTCGGTAGTATCTTTCTGCATATTACACAGCCTTTTCTTATTTTTTGGGTGGCGGCGCTTTTTCTGCTGATACGTTTTCATCAGCAGCCTGAAAAAAAATGGTTACTCTGGATTGGTATTGCGGCAGGTTTAGGCGCACTTTCAAAGTACATCATGTTGCTTTTTTACATAGGACTTTTTATTCACCTTTTACTTTACCGCAAAACTCGCAAAGAAATTTTGAATCCGTGGCTTTATGCCGCAGGAATTATCTCACTCGCGATTTTTGTACCAGTGCTTTTATGGAATGCTCAGCACGAATGGATTTCATTCCGTTGGCAGTTAGGCAAAGGAACTTCCGGCGCTGACTTTGGCGAAAATACTTTAGCATTTACGCTTGGACATCTGCTCTTGTTTTCTCCTTTATGGGCCCTGATGGGCGGGCTGGGAATCTGGTGGGTGAGAGATCACCTTGCTCATGCAAATCGTCCGGAATCAGTAATTACGGTGATTTCCATTTTTCCGCTGCTCTTTTTCACACTAATGAGCCTCAAGGGTACAATCGCGGATCCTCACTGGGCCAACCTGGCTTATCTGGGAATCGCTGTTTTGCTGGGTAATGAACTGCTCTGGCGATTCCAAAAGAAAACCCTTTACGCTTTACTGGCTCTTGGAATTCTAATCAATGTCGGGTTGACCGGAACAGTCATCACTCACGCGCTTAATCCATTGTTTGACTGGATGCCCTATGAACTTAAAAATTATGATTATCTGCAGTCCAAGGGGCTTCCGGAATCTACGCTGAAAACTCTACGGAATAAAAGTGAACGTCACCTCAGCGCAGCTCAATACAACGTACATTTGAGCAAAATTCTGACAACGCAGGAGTTTGTGCAATATGCGGAATTAATCCAAAATACTGCCATGGATGTTGCTGCGGACAGGCTGACGCGTGTGCTTGACTGGGATAAAACCGGTGAGCAACTCCAACAGTTGCTGGTTCAAAAAGGCTTGCCTAACATCGCTTACATTGTTTCACGAGAGTATCAACTCAGCGCTGCTTTATCGTTTTATCTACCGAACCAACCGTGGCCGCACAGTATTGAAAAACCGGAACGCAACCTCTGGAGTCCGATTACGGACGTGAAAACAGGGGGTGGGATTTTTGTCTGTGAACTTCAGGAATGTCAAGGAGGGTTAGCGGATTTTTATGAACGCTTCGAAATGCCGCTGCGTTATTTAGGTGAGATCGAAACACGCAGGAAAACCCGGATGATCCGTAACCTGCAGGTTTATGAGCTCGCTCTTTAATGAGCTCTTAATCTTCTTCCCCGCTATAGTTTTAAACAATAATCACAAGGTGTCATCGAGTTCAAGATGGAGATCGGCTGAGTCAATATCTGAAATTTGTTCAATTTTACGTCGTGCAGCAGAAGCAATTTTCTGTGCATCTCGGATACGCATCTCTGCATCGAGGAGAATATTAACCTGCACGGTCAATTTTTGATTCAGATAATGACAGTAAATATGAGTTATGCCCTGAATTTCAGGAATTTCAGTAAGCATTTTTTTGACATCATTTTCAATCTCACTCTGTGGACGCATCAGCACAATGTCCTGCGGAAGTTCCGAACCGTCCTCACCAAAAAAATCATCTTCCGCGTCCACATGTACTAGCACTTCATTTACTGAAGGCAGTTTCTCCAGGATTCCGAGACGCACTCTTTCCGCCACCTGATGCGCCGCTGAAATACTCATCATACTGTCCACTTCAATGTGCAAATCCACCAGCAGATGCGGTCCCATTCTACGTGCACGCATTTCGTGATAATGATCCACCCCTTCAATTCCGGACATAATTTTGCCTAATTCACTGATGATTTCTTCTTCGACTGTCTCATCCGTCAGTTCGCGGATACTTTCATAACCTATGTCAATGCCAGTTTTTATAATCAGCCCTGCCACCAGCATGCCGGCGATGGGATCCATTAAGGGTACTCCCCACTGCGCACCTGCAATGCCAACGAGCGCCGCGACCGAGGATATTGCATCCGAGCGGTGATGCCACGCATTTGCCAGCAAAATCCGACTACCGGAGCGCCGGCCTACCATCCGTGTTACGTGAAAAAGCGCTTCTTTGACAATGATAGCAATTCCCGCCATCCACAGTGCGATTGTTCCAGGAACTTCTGGCGCATCCATTTTATTAAAAACATGCCAGGCTACGCCAATTCCGGTGAAAAGCAGTAAAAGCGCGATAATAAAAGTTCCGACGGTTTCAAATTTACCATGACCATACGGATGATTTTTATCTTTCGGAATTCCGGACATACGCACCGCCCAGAGGGTGATTCCGTCAGACAACAAATCCGAAACAGAATGTCCTGCATCCGCGATTAAAGCGGATGAATTTGCAATAATACCGATGAAACCTTTGGCCAACGCCAAAATAAGGTTGGCGACTAAACCCAGCCAGGTTACTTTTAAAGCATGTTTTTCGGTGAGATCCTGTGCGTTCATTGCTTAATAATTATTTTTGAGTTCGCGTAAAGTTCTGAATACTTCTTCATCGACAAGATTATGCTGCGGTTCTTTGGACTTAACGCAGGCGTGAATTTCAGCGGAAGTGCAGCGCATAAACGGATTTGTAAGACGTTCCTCTGCTAAAGTAGTGGGAGTGGTAAATTCTCCGGCAGAGCGGAGTGCGCTGACTGCTTCGAGTTTTTGCTGAATCTCTGCATTTCCGGCATCCACACTCAAAGCAAAACGCAGGTTCGCTTCTGTATATTCGTGACCGAAATAGAGTTCCGTATCATCGGCAAGCCCGCCGATTTGCACATTAAGTGAATCATGCATCTGCGCAGGTGTACCTTCAAAGAGCCGACCGCAGCCTGCCGCAAACAACGTGTCGCCGGTAAAAGCTGTTTTGCCGAACACATAAGTTACGGCTCCGGTGGTGTGTCCGGGATTGTGCAAAAAAGTTCCGCTCTCTTCACCAAAGCGGACCTCATCTCCATTTTTTAGGAACTCAGTCTGTCCCGGAATTCTACCTCTGTCTGATGCATGACCGTAAATTATTAAACCCGGAAATTTTGCTTCAAGTTCCTGATTTCCATCCACGTGATCCCAATGATGATGAGTGTTTAGAATCGTGGTTAATTTCACCCCTTGTCTTTCAATTTCACTGATCACAGGAGCAGCTTCTGAGGGATCCACTACGGCCGCCTGCTGTGTTTTTGTGCAAATCAGCAGATACGCGAAATTATCCTGCAGACATGGAATAGTAACAATTTTCATTAATATACCTCATTTTTTTGCTTTAGTTTTAACAGACACCACTTTTGTCTGCAGGGTACCATCTTCCAGACGCACCTGCAATTCTTCCCCAGATTGAACATCTTTAACGGAGCGTAGTGATTTACCTTTATCGTCCAAGGCTACGCTGTATCCACGATGCATCACAGAAAGCGGACTGAGACTGTCCAGCAAATCCATTTGCTGCCGAACTGAATCGCTTTGTTTTTTATGTAAAAGGCCGACAGCGCGAATTAAACGTTCCTGCAGAATTTTCAGATTATGTCCGTGTGCAGACAATTCACGACCCGGACTGAGCAGAAAAAGTTTTTCTGCAATTCCGGACGTTCTGTTTCGCAGATTTTCCAGTTGACGCTTTGTTCTTTCATGCAGCAGTGAATCAAGGTCATCCACACGCTGAGCATATTGCCTGAGCGCGGCTGAGGGCGAAGCTAATCTCCGTAGCGCTGCTTCAAAGTTTTCACGCAATCTGTCCAGCATTTGCAGTAAAGTACGCTGCAGCCGTTCCTGTTTTTGACTGACATTATATTTTAAATCCTCTTTGTTCGGCACCGCAAGTTCCAGCGCTGCAGAAGGCGTCGGCGCCCGCAGGTCACTGACAAAATCCGCAATCGTGAAATCTGTTTCGTGTCCAACCGCGGAAATGACAGGTATCTCCGAGGCAAAAATCGCTCTTGCCAGTTTCTCATCATTGAAGGCCCATAAATCTTCCATGGAACCACCGCCTCTGCCGACTATCAAAACGTCAAGCTGTGCTGATTCACGTAGAGTATTCAGGTGACGGATGCCTTCCGCCAGTGCAGGAGCGGCTGTCTCGCCCTGAACCGCAGCCGGAAAAAACAGCACTGGAATCCCGGAAAATCGACGTTCCAGCACAGTCAGCATATCGTGAATTACTGCACCGGTGGGTGAAGTCACAATTCCAATTTTCCGCGGTAAAAAAGGGATGGGGCGTTTGTGTTCCGGGGCAAACAAACCTTCGGCTTCAAGATTAATCTTCAGTTGTTCATAAGCCAATTGAAGTGCCCCCAGACCTTTAGGTTCCATTGAAGAAACCATGAGCTGATATTCACCGCGCAGTTGATAAACAGTGAGGTTTCCGCGCACCACTACTTCAAGCCCGTTTTCCGGTTCAAAACGTAAGCCGGCTGCGGCGTTACGGAACATCACTCCACGGATTTGTGACTGTTCATCCTTGAGGCTGAAATACCAGTGTCCGGAAGCGGCTTTTTTGACGTTTGACAACTCCGCCTCAACTGATAATGAGCGAAATTTACCTTCGAGCAGCAGCGTAATCTGACGTGTCAGCTGCGTAACTGTGAGTGATTTTGGCGGTTGTTTTGCTGCAGCTTCCTGTGGGCTTTGCGGATTCTGCGGACTTAGCGGATTTAGAGTTTTGGATTTAGCGGTGCTGTTGCCGGCTTTTTCAGGAGGATCGACTTCAAAAGGAATCTGCATGATATTTTTCCGCAATATTCATTCAAGCAGGTTAAGCAGTTGTTCACGCATCACAGTTTCCGGTGCATCTTCAGCAGTCCAGAAAGTGAATGCATCACAACCCTGATACAGCAGCATGCCGGAACCATTGAGCGCTGGGATGCCAAGTTCTTGCGCCTGCCTGAGAAGTCTTGTTTTTGCAGGGCTGTAAATCAGATCCAGCACATGCTTAATTTCTTTACACTGACTCAAATCCAGCGGACTAGCAGCTGACTGCATGCCGACTGTAGTTGTGTTGACCAGCAGATCCAAATTTGAATTCTGAACAGTTTCCAGAGAAACCGCAGACAACTGAGTTTGCGGAAAATAATGAGAAAATTCTGTCACTAAATTTTCCGCACGTTCGGCAGTCCGGTTATGAATCAGGATCCGTGATGCACCTGCATCTGCAAGTCCTGCCAGCACAGCACGTGCTGAACCGCCTGCACCAAGCACGGCCACAGTTTTGTTTTTAGGAGAAAAATTTAAAGCACCCAGCGAGCGGACAAATCCGGAAATATCTGTGTTGGTTCCGCTGAGACGGCCCTCCACATTCAGGATTGTGTTTACAGCGCCAAGCTTTTTCGCAAGGGGTGTAATTTCGTCAAGGTAAGGAATTACAGAACTTTTGTGCGGAACTGTTACATTGACTCCGGAAATATTCAGCACCCGGATTCCCTCAAGAGCCTGCTGAACCTGCTCCGCTTTTACCGGAAAGGCCAGGTAACGGGCATCCATTTTCAATGCTGAAAATGCCGCATTATGCATCCGTGGGGAAAATGAATGTTCCACAGGATAACCGATTATGCCGTAAATCCTGGTTGTTCCACTTATAATTTCCGTCATTCCAGCTCATTGAAACGTGCTGCAAACAAATCAACAACAGCTTTTAAGGCTTCTTCCTCCTGCTCACCGTCGGCAATGACTTTAAGCGTAGTACCAGCGGTGGCGCCAAGCATCAGCACCTGCATGACGGATTTTGCGTCAGAGATCTGTCCTGCTTTATCGATACGGATTTCACAAGGATATGCATTGGCCAAACGTACCAATTGAGCTGCAGCACGTGCGTGCAGCCCAAGACGGTTGATGATCAAAATATCCTGACTAACCATATTTTACAATCCTGCTTGAATTCTCAGATCATTTGCTTTGTCGGTTGCTTCCCAGGTGAATTCCGGAATCTCACGTCCGAAATGTCCGTAAGCTGCAGTTTTCTGGTAAATTGGACGCAGCAGGTTTAGTTCACGAATCAGCCCTGCTGGTTTCAATTCAAAATTTTTGCGAATCAATTCGATGATTTTTGTCTCTTCAATTTTATTGGTACCAAAAGTTTCTACGGAAACAGAAACCGGTTCCGCTACTCCAATCGCATATGCCAATTGAACTTCACAGCGTGAAGCCAATCCTGCAGCAACCACATTTTTTGCAACATGACGCGCGGCGTAAGCAGCTGAACGGTCAACCTTTGAAGGATCTTTTCCGGAAAAGGCACCTCCACCGTGACGTCCCATTCCGCCGTATGTATCTACAATAATTTTTCTTCCTGTCAAACCGCAATCTCCCTGAGGTCCGCCAATCACAAAAACACCTGTTGGATTGATATGATACTGTGTGGAGTCACCTAAATATTTTTCAGGAATCACATATTTAATAACATGTTTCAAGATATCTTCATGCAGTTGTTCCTGAGTCACATCCTCTGCATGCTGTGTACTGATTACTACCGCTTCTACAGAAACGGGTTTACCGTCAACATAACGCACAGTTACCTGGGATTTTCCGTCAGGACGCAGGTAATTCATTGTCCCGTCTTTACGCACATGAGAAAGCCGCTCGGTCAAACGGTGTGCTAACTGAATCGGAAGAGGCATCAGTTCAGGAGTTTCATCACATGCGTAACCAAACATAAGTCCCTGGTCACCGGCACCCTGTTCAGTATGCGCGCCTTCACCTTCGTTAACACCCTGAGCAATATCCGGTGACTGTTTATCCAAACTTATCAGCACCGCGCAAGTGTTAAAATCAAAGCCCATATTCGAGTCTGTATAGCCAATTGCTTCGACGGTATCCCGTACAACTTTCTGCATGTCAACCCATGCCTGCGTAGTAACTTCACCGGCAACGACAACCATACCGGTTGTTACCAGGGTTTCACAGGCTACTCTACTGCCTGCGTCCTGGGCCAGCATCGCGTCCAGGATTGCATCAGAAATCTGATCAGAAATTTTGTCGGGATGACCCTCAGTTACACTTTCGGAAGTAAATAACATTTCGCTCATAGCTTTTTTCTTGAATTAAGTTAATATTCTTAAATTATATTAAAACTCAGTATTGGCGAAATATCAAGAAAAGTCTAGACAATTCGACGTATACAACTTTAGTGATTTGCAATTGTCTGTTCCAGTATTTCTACCCAATCGTCCAATTCACGAATCGCGTGCAGACGTTGTTCAGAGCTAATAAACTTATCAACCTGCAAAATTCTTTTTTTATTGCGCTGAATTCGGGCTTTTCTCTCAGAATTCTGATTACTGTCCCAGCGTGAAATCCAGCGGAGCAACCATTTTTCAAGCGCTAAATTATCTGGAGTAGAGCGCAACAAAGATAATAATTGAGTCTGTGATTTCATACGGTACTTCATCCTTCTCTCAATTGGATCATCGGATTCTGTATACCATTCCGTTTGCCATTGATTAATTTGTGCCAGCTGCGCCGGGCTAAATTCACCAAACCAGTCTTCCATCTGCTCCAAAAAATCTTCCCGCCGTTGCTGAATCCGCTCCTGCCTGTTTTCAACTTTAGTGAGCATTTGCTCATTTTCTTCCGTCATTTTGCGTTCCAGATTATTGATCTGCTCCGGGCTTAATTTTGTCATGAACAAAGCCGCATCCGGAATAAGTCTTGCAAATGTACGCCGCTGTTTTGCTTCAAATCTGGAATAACCTTCGTCCAGTTCGCTCATTGTAAGCCCGTCTTTAGCACTGTTTTGGATATCAGTTAAAAAGCGTTTGTAATGCGGCAGCTCTTGCGCACGATGCCATTCAAGGTGTGTTTTCATGCGTTCCTCCACCCAGTCTTCCTGTTCATCATTCAGTTCAAAATAGGAGTCCAACTGCCATGATACATATTTATCACCATAGTCATAAACAAGTTTTGTTGTATTACAAGCGCTAATAATAAACAGTGATAGCGTGAAAAGAATTATTTTTTTCATTTTGGAGGAAATTGATTTTTACTCATAAAAGTTTAAAATTATCATATCAGCTGATGCACTAAAAGAGAAGACTGTTCACTTTAAGAATGTGGATCAGTAATGCTGATTTTTCTGGGAGCAAATATTAACTGAAGACATTATTAAATGCTTTTCTCTGCTTAAGAGGGCGGATCAATTTGTTTCAGATCACAGCGGCTGAGAAAGTATATCAGCTCATTGAATTGCCTTGCCAAAAAATCTAATTCGTTCTATTTTTGGCAAGAGGATTGTGAGTATAAAATTTAAATTTAACTTAAAAATTAAAAGAGGAAAATATGAATCCATGGTTAATGACTCTGGTAATGCTGGTGGCATGGGGTGCATTTGCTCTGCAGATCACTGTCAAACTCGGCGCACTGACAAAGATGGCACCGGAAAATCGTCTTAACGAAATCGGCCGACGGATCGGTAGGCTTTTCAAAATTGGTTTTGGACAACAGAAACTGATTGGACGGAAACGTGAGCGGAGTTCCGGAATCATGCATGCTTTCATCTTTTGGGGAGCAATGCTTGTTGGTGTCAGGGAATTAACCTTAATGGGCGAAGGTTTTATCAGTGGTTTTCAGGAATATTTACCTTTGCTGGGTTCAGACTCATGGCTCGGCTATGCTTATATTACAGTTTACAACTTCTGCGAAGTGCTGGTACTGGCCATGATTTTATTCGCACTTTACCGGCGGCTCATGCCAAAACCGGAACGGCTTGAATTGAACTGGGAAGGCATCTACGTTTTGCTGTTCATTGGCTCGATGATGTTCACCGATCTGCTGTTTGACGCAGCGCGGCTCAATCTGGTGGAAAGTTACGGACAGCACCTTCATTTTTTCCAGAGCGCAGCTTACGGATCAGAGTGGGATTGGGCACCTTTCACGGTGTTGCTGGCTTCTGCGATCAACGGGCTTGGCGAAGGAGTAAACGCATTTATCTATCAGTTCAGTTACTGGGGACACGTGGCGCTAATGTTCGTCTTCGTGAATCTGCTGATCCATACCAAACAGTTTCACGAAATGACCGCGCTGCCGAATGTTTTTTTCGGTTCACTGGATTATCCGCATGCACTTGCGCCTTTGGCGGATTTGGAAGATGAAAGCGCCTGGGAGGAAGGCCGCATTGGTGTCAGCAAACTGGAAAACTTGACCTGGAAACAGGGACTGGATCTTTTTTCCTGCACAGAATGCGGACGCTGTCATGAAGTCTGTCCAACCTTTGTTACCGACAAACCTCTCACGCTTAAACGATTCAATCAATCACTGCTGCATCATTTGCGAAAAGAGGAAGCGACACTTTTCCGGACAGGCTCAACCGCAGATGAAAAAACACTGGTCGGTGAAATTATTCGTCCGGAAACGCTTTGGGCCTGTACTACCTGCCGTGCCTGTGAAGAGGTTTGTCCGGTTTCAATCGAGCATGTTCCGCGTATTCTCGGATTACGCCAGCATCAAACCATGATGGAAGAAGCTTATCCTCCGGAAATGGCTAATACCTTCAAAGGTCTGGAGCGTAATTTCAATCCGTGGGGTATCGGATTTGACCAGCGTGCAGACTGGGCCGATGGACTGGATGTCCCCTTGATGGCTGAGACAAAAGCGGAAGATATTGATGTGCTGATGTGGGTCGGCTGCGCGGGTTCGTTCGACAGTCGAAACCAGAAAATTGCTCGTGCCACTGCGACACTTTATCAGAAAGCCGGCGTTAAATTTGCGATGCTGGGTAGTGAAGAAAAATGTACCGGAGATCTGGCTCGACGTTCCGGAAACGAAATGCTCTTTCAAATGCTGGCTGGTGATAACGTGGAAACTTTGAATAATTATAAAATCAAAAAAATCGTCACCGCCTGTCCGCATTGTTTAAACAGCATCAAAAATGAATATCCGCAACTTGGCGGCGAGTACGAGGTTTTACATCATTCACAGTTCATTTCCAAGTTGGTGGATGAAGGACGTTTACCGGTCGGCAGTAATCTCAAAGATACCATCACCTATCACGACCCCTGTTATCTGGGACGCTACAATAAGGAATATGATGCGCCGCGTAAATTGTTGAATAGTGCGGCTGAAACACCGATGCGTGAAATGCCACGTCACGGTACTGAAAGTTTCTGTTGTGGAGCCGGAGGTGCCCGTATGTGGATGGAGGAGACAATCGGAACACGCATAAACGAAAACCGTACCGAAGAAGCAATTCAAACAGGAGCTTCCACGGTGGCTACCGGATGTCCGTTCTGCATGACCATGATCAGTGACGGAATTGCCGCCAAAGGCAAAACTGACTCGATGCAGGCAAAAGATATTTCAGAACTCGTTCTGGAAGCCGTTGAAGCATCTTAACTGCCCGCAATTAAAACCAATCCTCATCCCGCTTTATCATCCCGGACTTCATCCGGGATCCAGGGAACCACTGCAAAGACTTGACACCCACCTTTTTTTGTCATTCCCGTGAAAGCGGGAATCCAGGAAATACTCCAGAAAACCCATGAATAATTAAATATCGTGCCCTCCTAAATCTTTTTTAACTCTCTACATATTTGCTTCACATTCTTTTGATAAACTACTTAGAAGTTTTAACAAGGCAGCTTGCCTTTAATTTATTTTACTTCAAACCAAGATAAGTCCAGATGAAAAAATATACGAAAATTTTGATTACAGGAATAATCGGTGGAAGCCTCATTAGCGGTTGCGGGATTTTAGGCGCAGGTCATGGCGGCATTAACCAGGAGAAACACAAAGACGGCGCAGAACACAACTCTTCCGGCGAAATGTCACACAACGGAGAGCATCAGAAACATCACGGAAAATTGGAAAGCCAAACAACGGGTCAGAAAATAGCAAGCTTTGGTAATTACAAAAAGATGATCCACTCAAAAAACACTGAAGGAGTCGTTAACTTGAATGCAGCAATTCCTGCACTAAACTCATATGCAGTTGGGGCAATCCAGCAGGGTCTTGGTGAAATTACCATCATTGACGGAAAAGTCTGGTTGGACTATGGAAAAGACGGTATCGGCAACTCATTAAACTCTATTCCTGCTGATGAGAAAGCAGTTTTATTGGCCACATCACAAGTTGAAGAATGGCAAAGCAGTAAAATCGAGCAAGCACTATCACAAGCAGAACTATTCCAGGTCATTCTTGAAAAGGCCGAAGCAATTGGAATGAATAAAAATGAGCCTTTTCCTTTCTTGTTGGATGGGAACTTCAGCGACTTGACCATCCATGTGATCAATGGAGAAAACCCCAAATTTGATGGACATGGTGGAAAAGCCAAATTATTAAAGCAAACAAAAGAAGACAGAAAGAACCAAAATGCCACAATTATTGGTTTCTACTCTGCAAATAATCAGGGAGTTTATACACATCCAGGGGAATCATGGCACCTACATGCTGTGCTAGTTGACGAAAATATTGGAGCACACGTTGACGGAATTTCCACAAATAAAAATGTTGTCCTGAAATTACCCTCCCAGCTTTGATGATATCTTCACAGAGAAAATAGTTGTTCAATCAAGATGGTCTCGTAACAACCAAAGTTCCGAAAGAAGTTTGGGGGACATCGCGTCCCCTATTATTTAGTTCGTTGCAGTTTTGTTTTTTGTCATCCCGGACTTGATCCGGGATCCAGGGTATTTCTCCAAAGCTCACGAATAACTACATATCTTTTCCCCTCAATAACAATAACGATATCATTTCGGCACCCTGAATTTTGTTCATCTGATAGGTCTAGTTTATGCAATTCTAAACAACAACTATAGATTTACATAAATAATCAGGTAAATATTATGATTTACAGAACTATTACAAAAGAGTTACTTACGCAGCTCAGGGAGTATCCTGTTGTTACAGTCATAGG
>Ga0233449_1001043_pt1 | contig 27508 bp, 22 predicted proteins | sample SI_124_October20_FD_183012 | JGI IMG/M metagenome (GOLD analysis project Ga0233449, IMG submission 183012) | Seawater microbial communities from Saanich Inlet, British Columbia, Canada - SI_124_October2016_200_MG | ecosystem: Environmental > Aquatic > Marine > Inlet | place: Canada: British... | reverse complement strand
CAGATTCCTCCTCTTCAGACTCTTCCTCTTCTGACTCTTCATCATCAGACTCTTCCTCTTCCTCTTCGGATTCTTCATCTACTGAATCATCCTCTTCTTCTGTATCCTCGTCGGAAGAAGCTTCAGCCTCATTTTCTGGTGCAACATAATCGGATCCAGTAACAGATTTCTCTAACTCTGCTAAGTCTATTTCACCATTACCATCAGCATCAATTTGTTCAACCAACCGTTGAACTTGAGATGGGGGTAAATCTGCTAAATTCAAATTTAGAAGGCCCTGTTTAAGTTCTTCAGAGTCTATCATTCCGTCTCCATTTGTATCGAATTTTTCAAACAGTGATTGAATGGTTAATCCAGTGCTTGAAAGCCATTTTCTCAAAACATCCATCACATCATCTGCTACAAAAATTACACCACAGCTACTGCAACTGGTTGATTCAAGAGGGACCAAAAATCCACATGCTCCACACTCACCAAGTTCGTCTTCTGACATACCGGAAAATTTGATATTACATTCAGGGCATTCAGTAGAATCGCTTGGAATTACTGCGCGGCAACTACCACATTCAGCCATCGTTGTTTCCTCATTATCAGTTTCAGACACAGGCACACCTATATGTGCCAAACAAACAATAGATATAATGCTTGATGGAGTTTATAGTGGCACATAGTAAATAGAGCAGTTCTTTCATAGTTGCATAAGAGGGAGTCTAGGCAATGGAGCAAGGAAGAATATTTTCTGCCGAATTGAGCGATAATTCGGACTTGTATTCGTGGATTGATTCACAAATAGAAGTTGCTCAACAAAGCATTCTACTCTTCAGCAGACAACCACATAAGAGGTTGTTAGAATACTTCGACGTCACCAAAATTGAGGCTTATTGGCTGTCTGAACGAGTTACTGCAGGCGCATTAGAACCAAGTCTTGAAAAAATCGCACACTTGATAGTTTCCAAATTGCAACATAATCAGGGGCTAATTGTCGTTGAAGGACTAGAGTGGTTAGTCTCCTTACATGGCCATGAATCAGTATTGGCATTTATCCGCCAAATTAGAGATGAAGTATACCAAACACAGTGGAAAGTCATTTTCCCGATAAATTGTTTGGTTTTTGACTCGGTTTGGCTAGCTAGGCTTAGGAGAGAGGCCCCAAATTTGGAAATTTTTGCGCCAAGGGATGAAAATATCAAGGTAAACCAAGAGGACAATGATGTTGAGGAAGATCTTTCGCAAGAAGTAAAAATACATAACTTTCAAGAAGTTCCTGGGGAAGAAATAGAACTTGATACTAGAGATGATGGGACCCCGAAATTGGTAATGTTGACTCGATTGCCATTCAATGGTTTTAGTAAATCGATTCTAACTAGGAGAATCTTGCAATGGAGAAGAATGGGTTTGGATGTTTCAGAGGTAGAACCAGCACTCTCAATGTTGGATGATAAGAGTTCATATGAACTATATGCTTCGGTTGAAGAAAAAGTTCGTAGGGCTGTTGAATTAGAAAATTACCTTGACAGGTATTCGGACAATATTTCTGCTAGTGAATTAGCAACTGCTCGATTTAGAATTAGACAATTAACGGGATTAAATGAAATTGAAAAGTGGATATTAGAGTTGTAATTATCTCGGCAACCTACCACATTCAGCTTCAATTCTTGCTAACCAACCACCTTGCCATAACTGAGAAGCAATAGTTTTCAATTCTTTACTAGTACTTCTATCTCCACTGAGTGGTGGTGAAATTGCTCTGACTCTTTGTTTTAATGACCGGACATGCTCAGCGGGTTGTATCTCTTCAAACTCTAGTGCTTCACATGCAACAAATAATTCACAGGCTAAGACCTCTGATAATCGTTCAGTTGCCATCAATAGATTCCAGCAAGCAGTAGCACCCATACTAACATGATCTTCTTGGCCCGCAGAAGTGGTTGTAGAGAACGCTGAGCGCGGCATTGCATGACCATGTAACTCGGCCAAAGAAGCACCTGCGACATATTGAACGATCATTAATCCGGATTCAAGTCCGGAGTTTTGAGCTAAAAATGCAGGCAAGTTGCTTCTAGCAGGATCTAGTATCTGGTCAATTCGTCTTTCACTAATAGATGCTAATTCAAATAACGCGTGTGACATTGAATCTGCTGTTAATGCCAATATCTCTCCGTGGAAATTTCCTTGAGAAATAACTTCGTGAGGACCTGGTTTTGCAGGGTCTGGAAACACCAATGGGTTATCAGTAGCACTATTCAGTTCCACATCTAATGTTTCTTGCAATTGCAAAAATCGTTGTAGTACAGCACCATGAACTTGTGGAGTACATCTAAACGAATAAGCATCTTGAACCTGTTCACAATTCTCATGAGATTTTAGGATGGGTGAATCTTTCATTATCCTTCGCAAACGTGATGCAGTGGTCAATTGCCCGATATGCGGACGCGCTAAGTGAACTCTTTCATCTGCAGGCCTAATACTGCCTTTTCTTGCCTCTAATGAAGTACACATAATAATGTCAGCAAGAGGGATTAATTGACTTAATCTTTGTTCAGCAGCGACCAATAGTGATAACATCTGACTTGTACCGTTAATCAGAGATAAGCCATCTTTCGCCTTCAAACTAATACCAATCAATCCATTAGCAAGCAGCGCATCACGGGTCGGCCCAACGCCTGAATCAGTGAGAACCTCACCTTCACCAATTAGTGAAAGGGCCATGTGTGATAATGGAGCCAAATCACCACTCGCCCCTAAACTTCCGATGCGCGGAATTGCAGGGCAGATATCGTTATTGATGAATGCGAGCAGTTGGTTAATTACATCAGGATGCACTCCCGAACAACCTTTTGCAAGAGAATTTGCTCGCGTCACCATCATAGCCCTTACCAATTCCTTTGACATTAGATCTCCAAGAGCGGTAGCATGTGAGCGAATTAGATTTCTTTGAAGGTCTGATAAATCGTCATTAGAGATTCGTTCCTTGACCAATGCTCCGAACCCAGTATTGATTCCATAAACGGTTTCACCTCTTTCCAAAATACCATCCACTACTGACCTTGCAGCATTTATTTTGACCCAAGAATCTTGAGAAATATCTACTGAGGCTTTTCCTTCTGCAATCATTTGTACTTCAGAAGAAGAAAGTGTTTCACCATCGAGATAGATTATTTTTTCATTTTTCATCTTATCACCACATCATAATGAGTTAATTATTTCGTCGTCGACAATTGTCGGCAAAGTTACTTGTAAATTTGGTTGGGACTTCATTGCTCTGCGAGCCGCAAAAATGGCACCATCGTTACGCCCCCAAGCTCTCCTAGCCACCCCGTTATTTACATCCCAGTGTAACATTGATTGTAATCTATTTTCAGAATCTTCTGAACCATCTAGCATTAGGCCGAAACCGCCGTTGATTACTTCTCCCCAACCTACTCCGCCTCCGTTATGCAAACTAACCCAAGTAGCGCCTCTAAAAGAGTCTCCAACGAAGTTATGAACGGCCATATCAGCGGTAAACATTGAACCATCAGAAATATTTGCAGTTTCTCTATATGGTGAATCTGTACCAGATACATCATGATGATCTCTACCCAATACAATTGGAGCAGAGATTCTACCTGATGCAATTGCCTTATTCATAGCAGAAGCAATTCTCCGCCTCCCTTCATCATCGGCATAAAGAATACGCGCTTGAGAACCGACTACCATTTTATTTGAACCGGCTTGCTCTATCCAGCGAATGTTATCCTTCATTTGCTGTTTTATTTCATCAGGAGATTCGAGAATCATTTCCGATAGAACTTCACAAGCGATGGCATCGGATTCGGCCAAATCTTGCGGGTTGCCTGAACAGCACACCCATCTATATGGCCCGAATCCATAATCAAAGCATAATGGGCCCATGATATCTTCAACGTATGAAGGATATCTAAAACTGCCATCATCACACATAACATCAGCACCAGCCCTACTTGCTTCGAGCAGGAATGCGTTTCCATAATCCCAAAAGTACATTCCTCTATCTGATAATTGGTTTATTGCAGTGGCCTGTCTATTTAGACTATTTTTTACTTCATCGCAAAATTTCTGAGGGTTTTCTGACATCATTCGCGAAGCACTTTCATAGTCAAATCCAACAGGAAAATAACCTCCTTGCCATGGATTGTGGAGCGATGTTTGATCACTTCCTAAATCTACATTGATATTTCTCTCCACCAGTCTCTCCCACAATGTAACAATGTTGCCTACATAGCCAATGGATATAGATTCCTTATTCTGTGCTGAAAGAACCATAGTATCGATCGCATCATCAACATTTTCGGCAATAGTACTCAGCCAACCTTGCTCCTGTCTTTTCCTAGCTGCATGAGGATTTACTTCGGCGATAATACAAGAAGCACCTGCAATGACTGCAGCCTTGGCTTGAGCACCAGACATACCACCTAATCCTGATGTTACGAAAGTCACGCCTTCAAGCCCTTCATCACCCGACAAACCAAGTTTCACTCTCGCTGCATTTAGAAGAGTTATTGTAGTTCCATGAACAATTCCTTGTGGACCGATATACATGTAAGAGCCGGCAGTCATCTGCCCATACTGACTTACACCCAAAGCATTCATTCTTTCATAATCTTCAGGCGATGAATGGTTAGGAATTACCATTCCATTGGTGACAATAACTCTTGGTGCGCTTGGACTTGAGGGAAATAGTCCCAAAGGATGCCCCGAGTACATCACTAGGGTTTGTTGTTCAGTCATCTGTGAAAGATATTTCATTACAATGCGATATTGGGCCCAGTTTTGAAAAACTGCTCCATTTCCACCATAAGTAATCAATTCATGAGGGAACTGTGCTACACGTTTGTCCAGATTGTTTTGAATCATTAGCATTATTGCTGCTGCTTGTTTACATTTTGCGGGATAATAGTCGATAGGGTATGCCTTCATTTCATATTCAGTGGGGCGATAACGCCACATTATTATTCGACCAAAAGTATCCAATTCTTCAAAAAATTCCTTCGCTAGTACCGCATGCAAATTTTTTGGAAAATATCTCAAAGCATTTCTGATTGCCAATAGTTTCTCTGGTTGAGTCAATACTTGCCTCCTCGCAGGAGCATGGTCAACAGACTCATCCCATGTAGGCATTTCAGGTAGTCCATTGGGAATGCCGGTGATTAGGTGGGAGGCGAGGATAGCAGCGACCTCTTCCGACATAGTACAGGGTCATCTCCGCCTGTCTTTGAGCATTGTTGCTCTTATGACTGCATAGCGGGTATTGAATTGCCAGGATTCCATACTGTGAACATTATTCCAGATAGTACCATTATTGAGCCAAACATCATTATTCCATCAGAAATACCGAGATTATGATTTTCAACTAAATATCCTGCAACCGAGGTGGAAATTGAAAATGCAATGGACATAAACAACATATCTATGGAGAATACCCTTCCTCTCATTTCATCCTCAACCCAACGCTGTGTCAATATTGTTGAGAGAACCCAATTAGCACCACTAGCAGCATGTGCAAGAAGAACAAGGATTACAGTTAGCAATAGATGTATTTCAAGTGTTAGAGATGCCATGATGTAAAAAGCCCCACTTACAATAACCAATTTTCCAATCAGGCCTGGCCATTTTGATTCATCTTTCAAAACATTACGTGCAATAATAGGGCCAAGTCCAGTTCCTACGCCCCTCGCAAAGAAGAATATTCCAAATCCCATAGCAGCGCCATATCCATCAGTTTCAGCGCCTAATAATACCAAAAACACTCCAGCTAATGCCCCTCCCGCAATATTCCAAGATGATTTTGCGAATACAATCCGCAATAATCGCGATTCAGTATAGACTCTCAACCAACCGCGCTTGATATTTGTAAATGCTGTTTTGAATAGTGGTGCTTTCATATCATCGCCAATATTTTGCTTGATCTTTACAGGAATTAACAAAATTGTACCCAATGCGAATGTAGCGGAATCGATAATAAATGCCGCATCTGTACCCCAATAAGATACCACAACCCCGCCTAATAGTGCACCTACGCATAATGCTGTAGACCAAGATGCGGCATCAAGTGCATTCGCAGTAGTAAGGTTCTGTGGGCTGACAACATTTGGAATTGCAGCCCTTTCAGCAGTCATGTATGTGCCATGTAATAGCATCATCAGCCCTGACAAACCGATCATCCACGGCACATCGGATGCACTATCTACAAAAATAAATCCGAGTGCCAAAAATACCTGAGCGATATTTGTTATTACCATCATAGTTTTTCGATTATATCTGTCAGCAAGCAAACCGATAAATGGTTGGAAAATTGCAAAGGAAATCATTCGTACTGTAAATAAAAATCCTAATAAAAATTCAGACCCAGTATATTCTAAAATTAAGAAAAACAATGCGATGGTGTTGAACCACTCGCCCAACATAGAAATTACTGATGCAAGCCATAAATTGCGAAAATTACCATTGGTGCGAAGTAATTGAACATAACCAATATTACCCATTAGTTTCCCTCCAATTATGATGACTTTGCTTATGCAGGTCACCTGAGTCTGTTTGATTTACCAATTACTACACCCTTGTCTGCGCGTACGAAGGAGAAAATTGTGATATTGGATAGTCTTGCTGATTCAATTGCAAGTGTAGAAGATGCTCCGATACTAGCAATTAACTGACAATTCATTGTAGCAGATTTTGCAACAATATCCCATCCACAACGACCTGATAATAATAGTGCATGTTGGTTGATATTGAGGCCGGTTCTATAGGCGTGGCCAAATATCTTGTCTACAGCATTATGTCGCCCAATATCCTCTCGTACGGCAATTAAGTTACCTTCGCCATCCATTAGACCTGCTGCATGAATTCCTCCGGTAACGGAGTAACCTATCTGTCGTCGCTTCATCTCTATTAAGGCTGCATTAATCGCATCGGCTGAGAAATTAGTGGGGGATATATCCACGGATGGAATATTGTGCATAAGGGTAAGTATTCCATCTCTATCACAGGCGCCACAACTGCTGGTGATAATTCGCTCACTGAATTTCAAGGAAGACATATCACTTGAAGTAGAGATGTCTAAGAAATGTGTACCTGTTTCATCGGTTGAAACATCAAATGCATCGACTACTATTTTTCCACTTTTTGCTTCAGTGATGCAATGACCAATCGCTAAATCTTGTAAGTCGGCAGGTGATGCCAATAAATTTGCAACAATAGTATCATTCACTCTAATCGTGACTAGCGCCTCAATAGCGATACAATCTTGGTCCAAAATGAAATCTCTTCCATTCCAGCGAGATACACCAACCTTTCTATGTAAATCACTCATGCCGATTCCTCATTATTAGTTTCAACTAATGACTCATCTATGTCAAAGAACTCAAATTGCAATGCCACTAATTCTGCACTAGATTTGGCTGCAGCATATGCTTCTAAGGGTTCCTTATTAAGTTCAAAAAATCTTTCACCCCACCTAAAAGCACCCAATACTTCTCTTGCTTGTTTTTCTCTTCCAATCAAAAATAGAATTGTTGCTAATGCTTCTGCCGTTGTAAGTTTACTTGGCTTACCCCAGTTTACAGGATTTGCAGCTAATAGTAATGGCAACATTCGCGGTTGTAACCTTGTTCTCTTCATTACTTGTTCAACACTATCTTCGATATGAGCCCAACTACAATCTAAGCCAACTATCGCCCCTCCCTTGGTGAGAAGTGTATCATGGTCTTCAGGACCAAATACCTTGCCGCATAATGGTTCTAAGATGAATCCTTTGCGCGGCACAGTGTTGAATCGTTTATGCATAACAATATCACCTCTTTTAGACGCCCTAACAACTGTGTTTTTCTTAGGGTCATCTTGCGCCAACCAAATCGCATGGACTGGTATTTGTTGCATGACATCAACTCTCTTTGTTGAGGTAATCTCCTAGTGTCAATCCTCTGCTGGATTGGCTATTGTTCAAAACTCTCGTATCAACTGATTTATGTTCTACCATCAATGTAATTCCTAGTATGCGTTCAAACTTTTTTATCACCGAATCAGTAGGCCTTTTGCCAGATTCTGCCGATTTGATGACGTTTACTGTCTCGGCCATTCTCTTTCCCAATTGTGATTGATTCCAGTTCTTTTGTTTACGAGCAGAGGAGATTCTCTGTGAAAAATCATCGGCCAGATCTTTTTCACCACGTGACATTGGATCATGTTTTTTGTAATTAGTAGAACGCTTGGAGATATTTACTTGACTAGTTCTTGGCCCAGAAGAAAACGCACGAGCCAACCCCGGCGCCACAGGTTTTGGACCCAGATTTAACTTCTCGATACATCTGCTACAGGCAGCAACTTCAGTTCTGCCGGTTTTGACATGCTTTACTCCAACTTTCATTGCCCCACATAACTCACAATCTGCCATCATGTCACATCCGTCACAGTCGCCTGCAATGCCTAATAATAGCCGCAATACTTTGAAGCCTTCGGAACAGACATTTTCTTGTATAGTCAAGCGAGTAGTTCATACGGTGTCGCCATAACCATTGGTTGTTCGCATGACTAGTGAAGTTGAAAGAAGTGGTGGCGCTGAATCAACCAATTCAGATGATGAGTTGAAAAAATTAGAATCTGATTACCGGATTTTACAGGAAGAAGCACAAACTCTCATCAATGATAGAGCTCATTTGGAATCTGAAGTTAGAAATCTAAAGAAGAGAGCAAACCGGTTGGATGAAGAGGTCAAATCGATGAGGAATCCACCTCTGATTATTGGCACATTACAAGATGTGCTAGATACCGATAGAGCAATTGTACGCTCATCTAATGGGACTGTATTCCAAGTATCGCTGAATCAAAGGATTGAACCAAGTAAATTACAACCTGGAACTAGAGTTGCACTAAATCAAGAAACACTGGCAATTATCGAAGTATTGCATGATGCATGGGATCCGATGGTCAGCGGTGCTGAAATGGTAGAGAAGCCAAATGTTACGTACGATGAAGTGGCTGGGTTAGATGAGCAAATAGAAGCGGTAAGAGAAGCAATAGAATTACCGTTGACTTCACCCGAATTGTTCGAAAAAGTTGGAATTCAAGCTCCAAAGGGAATATTGCTCGTAGGCCCACCTGGGTGTGGAAAAACATTGCTTGCAAAGGCTGTAGCCAATTATACCGATGCAACGTTCATACGCATGGTAGGTAGTGAACTAGCCCAGAAATACATAGGTGAGGGTGGCAGGATGGTTAGAGAATTATTTTCATTAGCGAAAGAAAAGTCACCATCAATTATTTTCCTTGATGAAATAGATGCTATCGGTGCGAAGAGATTGGATGGATCTACAAGTGGTGATAGAGAGGTTCAGCGTACACTGATGCAATTGCTCGCCGAACTTGACGGATTTGACTCCCTACAAAATGTCAAGATAATAGCGGCAACAAATAGACCTGATATTTTGGACGACGCACTATTAAGGCCTGGGCGCTTTGACAGAGTGGTGGAAATACCAATCCCCGATGATAAGGCACGAAAGGCAATACTGTCTGTACATATCAAAAACATGAACACAAAGAGAATCAATATTCAAAGAGTTGTTGAATTAACAGAAGGATATTCTGGTGCAGAATTAAAGGCTACATGTGTCGAAGCAGGGATGATAGCAATTCGTGAAAAGCGTGATGTTATTGCCCAAGACGATATTTTAACTGCGGTGAAGAGAATCAACAATAAAAGGTCAAAAGGTGGAATTTCTACTTCTCCTGATGCCCTTTACGGTTAATTATTGAAACAAGTCCTTGTCAACATTGAAAGTCCTCATCGGCCGACACACCAACATGGCGGCAACTATTGTTGAATGTGTACCTAATATTTCAGAAGGTATTGATACTGACAAAATCGAATTAATAGTTCAAGCTGCAAGAGAAGTTACAGGATGCGCGGTATTAGGTGTTGAACCGGATGCCGATTACAATCGCACAGTCATTACTTTAGCAGGAGAACCAATTCCAGTTTCTCAGGGAGCCTTTGAGTTGATCAAGGCTGCAATATTGCACATTGATATGAGCCAGCATAAAGGGGAACATCCTCGCCTTGGAGCAGTTGATGTATGTCCATTTGTCCCATTGCAGGGAATTACAATGGAACAATGCTCTGAATTAGCCAAGGAATTAGCAATAAGAGTAGCCAAAGAATGTGGAACTCCGACATTTCTTTACGGTTCCGCTGCAACTCACTCCGATAGAACACTATTGTCTTCATTGCGAAAGGAGCAGTATGAAGGATTACAGGCGAGGATGAGTGGAGGGGAAACCGGACATGCAGAATCTACGCGCCTGCCTGACTTTGGACCAATGTCTTGGAATGAACAATGTGAAAAGTCAGGTGGAATAACAATTGGCGCACGTACAATTCTTGTTGCCTATAATGTAAATGTCGATGAACCTGATGCTATTGTAGCCAAAAAAATTGGGTCATTGGTTAGATCAACTGGAAGGCTACTAAAGCAACCCGATGGAAGAAAAACAAGAATTCCGGGTATGCTGCCGATGGTTCAAGGAATGGGAGTTACTTTGGAAAGTCACTCCATTTCACAAGTTTCAATGAATTTGAGAGATGTTGTTTTGTGCCCGATGCATATTGCTTTTGAAGCATGTAAAAGCATCGCTGCAGACCACCAAACCACTGTCCCTGGGAGTGAATTGGTAGGTTTAGTGCCTCTTTCTGCAATGCTTGATTCGGGAAGATGGTATGCTTCAGAAGGAGTTACTGACGAAAAGGAATTAGTTCAAGCAGCAATCAGTGGATTAGGACTCTCTCAACTCGCACCATTTGAAGCAGAAGATAGAATAATTGAGTGGGCTGTTGCAAAGGCGGTGGAATCATGAATTGGATGAATATGAGTCTGAGAGATTTCCAATCGTCACTTGCTTCTTCATCACCAACTCCCGGTGGTGGTACTGCTGCCGCAGTAGCGCTTGGTCAGGCCGCAGCACTCACATGTATGGTTGCTGATTTAACAATAGGTAAAGAAAAATGGCAAGAAGGTTGGGGGATTGCCGATGAGGCACAAAATTCTGCCATACCAATAATGAGTCGTTCAGGAGAACTGGCCGACGAAGATAGTGATTCATTTGATGCAGTAATGGCCTGTTTTAAGATGCCAAAGACAACAGATGATGAAAAGGAAACTCGTAGAAATTGTATACGACAAAGTACACTAAAAGCAGCTGAAGTACCATTTGAAACAGCAAAATTGGGGCTTTCACTTCTAAAGCACTTACCAGGCCTTGCTGAAAAAGGAAATGGTAACGCAGCATCCGATGTAGGGGTTGCAGCATTATTGGCAAGCGCGGCAGTAAAGGGTGCATTGTTCAATGTACAGATTAATCTGTCTTCATTGCCTGAGGAAATGGGCGTCGAAATGAGGGCATCATCACCAGACATATTGAAGGAGGCAAGAATATTGTCTAGAGCCTCTATGAAATCAGTAAATGAACGTCTTGGTCTTGATTAACGTACTTGTGAACCGGTGGCAATATCGCCGTCAATTGTTACCAATCGAACACCGTCTTGTCCATCATCAGCCGCTAGCATCATACCTTCTGATGTGACTCCTCTCAATGGTCTTGGCTTCAGATTAGCAACAAAAACTACAGATTTCCCAACCATTTCTTCAGGCTGGTAATACTTCTTTAGACCAGCACAAATTGTTCTCTCCGCATCACTTCCATCATCTATTTTGACAACGTATAATCGGTCAGCATTTGGATGGTCTTCAACGCTCATTATTTTTCCGACTCTAAGATCTACTTCCATAAATGTTTCAAAATCCAAATATGTAATTCCTTCTGGTGCTTCATTCATTTTTTCACTATCCTTTTTGCTTTTCTTACCGCCTTTTACAGCGCTTATTGGATTATTTTCTGTAGCGTCAGCATTTGTGGCTAACGATTTTTCACTCTCTAGAATAACTTCTAAATCAAGTCGCTCAAAGAGAGGAGTTGGATCTTCTTCATTCCAAGTCATTGGGACTTGCCAATTTATCGCATCGTCCCAAGAAACAAGGCTTACATCACCGGTTTGCCCCAAAGCCTTCCATAATTTGACTGAACTAAACGGTAGGAAAGGTTGTGATGTAATTGCTAAAAATCGTGAAAGTCTCCACCCAAATGCAAGTGTGGATAAGGACTGTATTTTTTCATTAGAATCATCTTCTGTCTTGAGATATTTCCATGGGGTTGCCGCTTGTAGGATTTGGTTACCATATTGTGCTGCAGACATTACATGTCGTAGAGCCTCTTTGTATCGGTGCCTGTTCAAAGAATCAGTAATCATTGCATGAATTTCTTCCAGTTTAAGTCGATGTACTTCAGTCAATTCTGCAACTTCGATACCGGCTAATGGACCTCTTTCTCCACTCGGTAATCTTGCACCTAATGTCAATACGCGGTGGACAAAGTTACCATATGCAGCGATTAGTTCGCTGTTAATTTTTTCAACGAAATCAGGCCAATTGAAATCTGTATCATGATTTTCAGGCATATTGATGGACAAATAATATCTCAAATAATCAGCATTGTATCTCTCAAGGAATGATGGTAGCCAAACTGCGTGCTTGCGTGATTTTGAAAATTGACCACCTGATAACATTAGGTATTCCATAGCTGGAACATTTGCTTCCAATGCCAAATCACCATTGGCCGGCATTTCTATAGAATCAGATGCTGTTAATCCTTTCGCCGCATGATTTATTCCCAATATTAATGCTGGCCATATTACCGTGTGGAATGGAATATTATCCTTGCCAAGGAAATATAGATGTCTTGGACTTGTTCCATCCTTTGAAACACACCACCATTTCTTCCATGCATCTTGGCCACTAGGGTGCCCCGCATCTATTGCATGGCGCTGCGACCAAATTTTTGCACATGAATAGTAACCTTGTACCGCTTCAAACCAAACATATACGCACTTTCCACTCCACTCATCTCCCTCTAAAGGCAATGGAATTCCCCACGTTAAATCTCTTGTTACAGCACGGGAGCGCAATCCCATGTCCAGCCATTGTTTTGTCATGGCTCTAACATTTGACTTCCATACAGTTTGTCGTTCTGAAGCATGTTGCTGTAATGCTTGTTGAAACAAATCTAGTCGATAAAAGAAGTGGTCGGTATCTCGAATTTCTATCTTTGCTTGTGGATTCATTTTTGATACTGGATTTTGTAACTCTGTTGATTCATATGTTGCCCCACATGCATCGCACTGGTCGCCTCTAGCACCATCTTCCTTACAAGATGGGCAAATCCCTTCAACATATCTATCTGGCAAGAACCTACCAATTCCCTCATTATTTGTTTCATAATATTGCTGAGTAGTTTTTCTTTCGAACAATCCAGCATTCATCAAGGAGGTGAAATTTTCCTGCACAATTTCTTTGTGCATTGGATCTGAGGTTCTATTGAATAGTGAACCTCCATATTCCACTCCCCTAGAGTCAATATTTGGTTCCCAACTGCATCCAAGGTCTAGAAGTGCCTTGGAATTAATGGCGTGATATTCGTCAACTACTTGTTGGGGGTTAATTCCTTTCTGTTCAGCGGTTACTGTGATGGGTGTTCCATGTTCATCACTCCCAGAGACCATCAGGACTCTATTTCCACGTGCTCTTTCAAATCGCGCTTGGATATCTGGTGGCAAATAGCAACCTGCAACATGTCCTAAGTGAAGTGGCCCATTTGCATATGGCCAAGCAACACAAATCAGTACATGCTCATCAGCCATAGCAATCCCTAATTTAATGCGGGCGTGGTGTACTTCTTGAGTTTCACCCCTGTAAGGCTTCACTTGCTTGTGATTTCTTCTTAATAAGGTTGAAATCAAGAGTCTTAATTATTTATAATATTCATCAAAATAATGAGGTATTATCAAGAACTATAACTTCACAACTACCAATTACCCAACTAGGGGCCAGGAGTCGCTGACTACAAATGGATATCACATTACTAGTCTTTTATGCTGTATTAGCTCTTGGAATCTCATTTATTTGTTCAATACTTGAAGCGGTAGTATTGTCGGTACCTCATACATACATTGCTGTGCTTCAAAAAGATGGGAAAAAATCGGGTAATACTTGGGCTCAATTGAAAGATGATGATGCAGTAAAGCCTCTAACCTCTATTCTAACATTGAATACAATTGCTCATACAATGGGTGCTGCTGGTGTGGGTTCACAAGTTCAGATTGTATTGGGTGTGGAATATCTTACAGTTGCTTCAGTAATTCTCACGATTGCTGTATTATTTTTCTCTGAGATAATTCCAAAAACACTTGGAACTGCCTATTGGAAACAATTAGCTCCGATTACTGGTATTATTCTCACCTATTTGGTCAAGATATTGATTGTGATTATAATACCTATTCAGATGCTCAAATCAATCCTTCCTAAAGGAAATAATAAATTAGTCACCAGAGACGATGTTGTTGCAATTGTTGATTTGGGTGAAGAAGAAGGTATACTTGAAGAAGATGAAGAAACAGTGATTCATAATTTATTAAAATTACGAGATATCAATGTAAGCGAAATTATGACCCCAAGAGTTGTAATGACTGCATTCAAAGCATCTTCTACAATTGAAGAAATACTGCAAGAGAACAAAATTATCCGTTTTTCGCGAATACCAATTTATGAAGAATCAATAGATGATATTTCTGGCATTGTTATTCGCTCTGAAATATTAATGGCCGCCAGCAGAGATGAATCCGAAAAACTAATTGGAGAATTTATGAAAAACACTGTCTCGATAAATGCTGACAAGTCTGTAGATCATGCCCTTGAATTTTTACTTGAAAAGAGGCAGCAATTTGCTATAGTCAGAGATGAATTCGGAGGTACCGCTGGTATTGTTACAATGGAAGATGTATTGGAGACATTACTCGGAGAGGAAATCGTTGACGAGTTAGATGAAGTTGATGATATGCGCGAGTTAGCCAAGGAACAGGCAGAAACCGTGAGTGATTCTGAAGAAGAGTGATTATTCAATCCCCAACCCATCTAACCACTTGCTGATTAGTTCATTTCTAGCACTATTAGTTCGCTCTCCTGAATGTTTCATTTTTTCTAAGATATGTGCTGTTAGATTCTCCTCTAATCCGGTATCCTTCATCGAAGAAACCAGCAATTCATAATGAGTCCTCCCCAGCACCTTATCTTCTCCTGCTTGTATGACGAGCGTTGGTTGTTTGGGCAATCCCCAAATAGGCACGTCTAATTGTGAAAGCAATTTTATCGGTTTTTCATTTGGGTGAAGTTCATTAAAGTGTGCAAATAATCTGTTTTTTATTTGAGTGTGTAATAATTTTGGAACCATGAAATGTCTCATAGAATTTTCATAAACCATTGAATATTTAGTCATGGGAGATTCAAGTATCCACCCCTTGACTTTGCTTCCCCAGGTATACCGATCTATTCTTTTTGATAGATTAAGAGCAACAAAACCTCCCATAGAATGGCCATAAAATACAATATTGCTAATTTCTTTTTGTGGCAACATCTCATTCAGTGAATCCATCAATTCTACTGTATGTTCTACCACGCGTAAAGCGGTCCATTTGTCAACCGACATTGCCTCGCCATGACCTGGCATCTCGATAATCAAGGCATGCCATCCTCTCTCACAAAACCATTCAGCACGGTCACGAACGGATTCGGCACTACTCCGCCATCCGTGAATAATTAATATCAAAGGACTTTTGTCATTTTTGCGATTTAGCAGCGCCCTCGCTTCTATTCCGCGGCAATCGGTTGTCAATTCTTTCCAGGTTTCCAATTCAATGCTTGGTTTTTTTCTTATTGGCTGCCTAAATATCATCAGTACAATAATCTCAATAAATAAATTAATGGCTACAATGCCGAAAAGTAATGCGAGAATAACATATGCAGTGAATGTTAATTGCGTGAATAAGAGAGAAAATATTGTTGCTGAAAGTATCAGCAATAATAGTATGATGCTTGCACACCCATTTTTATTTAGCATGGCTATCTAAAGAAGGGCGTATTATTCGTCCTTTGATTTTTTGGCAGACTTTTTTGGCTCATCCACGGATTCCTGTGCTGCGGCCTCTTCGGCTTTTTTGGCCTTGGCAGCAGCCTTTTCTTCAGACTTTTTGGCATTTGCTTCACGCTTAGAAATCATCTTATCACCCCATTCTCCGGCATTCTCAAGTCTGCCCCAAATTCCAGATGCTGCTTCCTCACCTTCTGCCGGTATGTGCTTAACCAAATATGCACTAAAAATCAAGTCGTAAAGACCTTGATCCATGTCACTATTTTTCTTGAAGTTTCTGTTAACAAACCATAATATGATGAAAATAACACCTATAGCAATCATTGTGATTCCAACTGCATCATCAGTTTCTACATCAGAAACAACTATTCCAACTACAATGACTCCCATCAGGGCAAAGAATCCGACGGTATTGGCAAGTACTGAATGAAACACATTCGCTTTATCGCCTGACGCCGTGATATATTTTGTTCTTGAAACAAAGTGCCCGATTGTTCTACCAGTTTTTAGTGGAATCACAATTACGTTAAGAATAATCATTATGCCCGAAACAGCGAAAAGAATCGTGGTAGTTACGCCTGTATCGTTTGCAGTCATAGCAAGAGCCGCAAAGAGTACTGAGAAATTTACTACGAAATTAATCCACCAACTAATTGAGCGATTCATTGCTGATGCCAATTCAAAACCATCTGGTAATCCTGTTGTGCGTGGAGTTCTTACTTTCTTTGCCTTTGCTGGTTTCTTGGAAACAACTTTTTTTGCTTCTGGAGTGACAGCAATTGATGCAGGTGCCTTTGCAACTGCTTTCGGTATTGCTTTTGCAACTGCCTTCGGTTTGTCTTCTGTTTTTCCAACATTTCCTGCTTTATCGAGTAGTCCCATATTCTCACGCTCACTAATACATACTTCCAACCGCTTGATAAATTTCAAACTGTTCTGATTCGACGAATGCTTGTATTTCTTCTTCACCCATATTGCCTAGTTGGCCATCCACTATGGAAAAGAATGCGGCTCGCAATTCTTCATCCGCGGATTGTGGGTCGCTACCGACTTGTTGATATATCTCAAAATCAGGGCTAGAAATGAATTCCTCAACAACTTCTTGAGGGAGACTTGAACCTAATAACTCATCAACGATTGTAACGAATGAAACGAAAATATCTTCTCCGTCTGCTTCTTCAGCGACAAATGTTTCTTCGACCTCTGGTGCTACTTCACTAGAAGCAATAATTGATTTTATTTCTTTTCTTTGTGCAATCAATGCTTCCAATTGAGGCTTTATTTGTGCCAATAAGGCTGTATCGCCAGAGCTCTTAGCAGATTGATATTCTGGCTTTAATGAACGCAATTCATTTTCAACTGCTGATAATTGATCAAGTAAATTCATGTCGTCATTAATTTCTAATCCAGCAGGTTCTTGACCCAACAATTCTACAGTAGGGGCATCTCTTATTTCTGAAATTTTATTATCTGTTTCCTGCTTTCTAAGAACAATGATATCTCGGTCAAGCGAATGTCCGAATCTGTCGGCATATCTGTCTAGCAAAGAGCCGGCATCAGAATCTGTAATTCGGTCAATATGCCCATATATTTGTTGAAGTGGCTTATCTGAACGTTTTGCCCATAGATCTCCGTAAGATGATTCCTCCGCCGTATCAACTACTGGGGCAGGCGCTGGAATTGGCAATGGTTCTGGAAGTGGTTGTGCGACTGGTTCTGGCGCTGGCGGTAATGGAGCATCCATTGCTGGGGCAGGAGGTAGTGGCATTGGTGCTGGTGGTAATGGAGCATCCATTGCTGGAGCAGGGGGTAATGGCATAGGTGCTGGCGGTAATGGAGCATCCATTGCTGGAGCAGGAGGTAATGGCATAGGTGCTGGCGGTAATGGAGCATCCATTGCAGGAGCTGGAGGTAATGGCATTGGTGCTGGAGGGAGTTGTGAATCCATATTTGGAAGAGGTGGTAAAGGAGCTATTGCCGGCAAAGGAATTGTTCCAAGTGGCAACGATTTTTCATCCTTTTTTCCATCATCTTGCTGACTCATACGGCTCACCCCACCTACGGTGGGGCAAACTCTACCCTTGAACCTTACCGGTGAAGGATTGTGGAAAAATGTGGTTTATGCACTGAATAATCTATACCGATTATACAATTTTCGCCCATCCTTTCAATACCAAGAATGTGGCCCCAGATTCGGATAACTCGATTATTTGCCCCATTGATAATTCGTATATTTTTTGATCAAACTGTGCAACTGCATCCTCTACGGTAATTTCCACACGGATTTTTTCTTGACCACTCAACGCCATGGCCTCATCTAATGGCCTATATGGGTTTGAACCATCAGGGTCTAAACGATTTAATGGAAATTCGCTCACCCTCATACCTGTTTTTCCATGAAGTGATGTTGGCCACCGGATTTGTCTTCTGGTATCTATCGTGACAACTTCATCGGTTTCACCAGCATTTCCAAGAACTACTGAAGAATCGGTTTTCAATAAATTTAGGAATAATCCATTATAATTTCCTAGTGCACCGAAATTACCGGCGATGATTCTACTTGCTCTTTCCTCATGATTAACAATATCTGCCAACTTCTTTATTGATGCGGCACTCCTTTGCGCAGTTGAACCTTCTCTCTCAAATTGAGACTTCAATCCACTCTCTAAGTCCTTTAGGACTGAGGAATAATCTCCTTGCTGATTTGAAATTAATTGTAATTTATCTATCATACTTTCCGTACCATCTCTAATCCTTCTAGACCATCCTTGCGAATCAGGTTCATTGAAACGCATCATTCCGCCCTGTACATTTACTCCTTCTCCACGAATGTGTGAAACCAATTCTCTGCGCGCTTCTGAATCTAAATGGAATAACTTCGGGTCTCGATAATGCAAATGGAAACCTCTATGGCCGGAAAAGGTGACTTGAAGATATTTCTCTTCGAAGCCGAATTCCGGCTGCAAAAAATCATTCCACAGACTCCAACCTTGTTCCTGTATAACCTCTAGCATCGCGGGAAAGTCTCTATCGGTTACCCCTGGCAAGTGGTCACCATCTAAATCAAAAATTAAATCAGCACCCTGCCATAATTTGTCGGCCATTTTCATTTCATACGGCCTTTTCCAGTAAGCGGTTGAATAGAAGCAGGAATGCATCGCTCTCTCGCTCAAGAAAGTTCTAACATCTTTCATATCAGTAAATCCCTTATGTCTTATCGGAGGTGAACCTCCGAATGGAATGAACATCCACTCTCTGGATTTCAATCTAGGAGGAGTCCAAAATTCAGAGGTGCGATAATATTGCCCAAAACGATGTGCAAATCTAGCCCAACCAGTTGACACTTTCTTCCCTCCTATACACGGACAGGAGGTGACAGTTTTTAACTAAGTGAATTCAATCTTTATGCATCCAAAATCTTTCTTCGGATTCGTTGATAGAAGTGACAGTGTCTGCACCTGTTGCTTCAACATAGTGTTCCCAGCACATGTAGTACTTGTCAACAACCATTGCATTACCAAAGGTCAATCTCTCTCCACATGTGTGGCAACGTGGGCCAATTTCACCATTTGGTGTTTGGGCTAATTGGATATGTTCGTGTGGCATAGGGGTTGCCTCTAAATTGTGCGGGTGCTGGCTAGTCTTTGAACTTGAGCATTGATTTTTCACCAAGATGCCTCTTCCCATTCGGTTGTTTGGCACCAATTTAGTAAATCGAGTGCTACTTCACAGGACTCAGCTACCTCAATATTTTCATCGTTGAGAAATCGCTCTAATACTGGCTTTGCAGAAATATCTCCGATTGCCCCCATCGCCTCTGCAGCCTCATGTCTTACCATGATGTGTTCGTCTAAATCACTCAATCGTTCTATCAATGTAGGAACTGCAACAGAATTCTGCATCTGGCCTAGAACATATGCTAATTCATGTCGCAATAGAGCACTTTTTGATGTAAATGCAGAGCATAAGACCAAACAAGCTTCATCAGTTCCATTATTTCTTAGAGAAAAGACTGCGCGCATTCGCTGAAACATCTGAATATTCTCATCCAATAATTGATGTTTCAATTTTTCAACATCACTCTCAGTAGAAGGGGGTGCAGGATCTACCGAACCATATTGGCTGATTCCAGGAGACCTATTTGCATCAACCATCTAATCACCAAATTATTCAGGTGAACCAATAAATTTCATGTTTTCGGTATCAAAGGCGGCATCAATAAGTCCAATTTCTTGACCTTCTTTGATGAATTGACGGACTGCCGACCTTCCTTCATGTTCATAATCTATAGTTCTATTATTGACATACATAGAAACAAATTCCTTATTCGTTTCATCATCAATCCCTCTACCCCAAGCCTTAGCAAATTCTAATGCATCTTCAGGGTGTTTAATTGCGTGTTCAATACTCATTTTTGTGTATAATGTGATATCTTCCATTACTTGTTGCCCTAAATCTCTTCGCACGACATTTCCGCCTAGTGGCATTGGCCATCCGTTTGTACGTCCATTCCACCAAACACCAAGATCTAACAAGACATTTAGGTCATGTTCAACATATGTTAATTGACCTTCATGAATAATTAATCCAGACAAATATGTTCCGTCGAGAACACGTGGTATGATTTCATCAAATGGAACTACTGCAACTTGGCAATCTCCCCATGCCAATCTCAAACCAAGATATGCGCTTGTCTTCATTCCTGGTACTGCGATGATATTTGAACGGACATCTTCCTCGCTAACACCACTCATTGAAACTACCATTGGACCATAACCCTCGCCCATTGAAGCACCGCAATTCATTAGTGCGTAATGCTGGGAAATTTCGGGGTATGCATGAATGGATACTGCTGAAACTTCGAGTTCTTGGTTAATTGCGCGGTGGTTGAGTGTTTCGATATCTTGTAATTCATGAACGAAGTTATATCCTGGAGTTGGGAATGCCCCTGTGGTCATTGCATGGAACATAAATGCATCATCTGGGTCTGGCGAATGGCCAATTCGGACAACTTTATTCCCATCCGCGTCAAGTGGTAACTCATAGTGCATATTGCGCCCGACCAATAAGCCCCTCATCAATTAATCGGAATAATAATTCTTCACTTAACTTCACTAAGAGTGAAAAACATCAATTTGAAGTGTGTTTCAACCGAGATGTTTTCAAGCCTAAAGGAGTACAATCAATCGGGGCGAATATGCGATTGGGCCGGATTACTAGTTCTTTTCTGCCAGCATTAATGATGATGGCATTAATAATTATGGTACCTGTATCTTCTGCAGCATCATCAGGGCTATCATATTCAGGCGGCCTTTCAAATCCATTAGAAAAGTCAAATAGCCAAGCCATAGATATCAATGGAGATAATACGTTATTAGCTACAGGATATATGGGCGTAATAACCATTCACAATATTGATGATAATTCGCTCATTGAAAGTTTTGAATTTACTAGGCAAATTGTTGATTTGAAGTTTTCACCAGATGGGACATTACTAGCGTTATCCCTGATGGGTTCAGAAGCAAGGTCTGACAATATTCAACTGATCGATGTTGCTAGTTGGCAGCTGCTAAATGTAAATGGGAATTCAAATTCTGAAACAAAATCTATTTCCTGGAGCCCCGATAGTTCGGTATTAGCAGTTCCAAATTCCGATAACGGGGTTGACTTACTAAGGAAATCCGACCTTACTCTTGAAACTACATTATCCGGCGAACATAATACGGATGTTTCGTGCATTGCCTTTTCAAACAATGGGGCTAAAATTCTATCAGGTGATGAATCAGGACGAGCACTGGTTTGGGATAGACAAGGTAATCCAACCGGGAAAATGTGGGAATTGGATAGCGAGATTGTAGGCTGCAGTTTTGGTAATTTGGACTTGAGAATCGGATTGTTTAGTGAAAATGGAGTGTTGAAAACAGTTGATGTCAATGGAGGAGATATTCACCGAAGTGATTTCATTTCTGGAAATAAAATGCAATGGTCGGGCGATGGCACTTACATACATATTATCGAATTTAGCAGTCGGGCGAAAATTATCACAATTGAAACTTCTACATTTGCGATAATCGAAGAAACTTTACTTTTCCACCGTGCCTCTGACTTCGCAATAATTGAAAATTCCAACTATTTGCCCGAAAGGATATTCGTCACTACCGATACACAGAATGTTGCGATTTATGGTACCCCCGAACTACCATTTGGATATGGTGAAAACGGTGCAGATTTAGACGGAGACGGAGTTCCAGACCATCTTGATTTAGATGATGATGGAGATTCTATCACCGATTCATGGGACATTAATTGTAACTCAAGTGCCGAAGTATGCTCAGATGTTCCGAACCAAGACGACATTCGTAATCTAAATATTTGGATCAATAAAAGTTCATTGGAAATAGAAGATATTGTTACTCTTAGTTCACAACAATCATCACAAATAAGGAATATGTCAAGAAAATCAGTTATTGCAGACCAGCAGTTGAGTTATTCTGAAACGGTAATGTTCTCAAACTCTATTTGCAAGAACATGGATACGGAAGATTTTGTTGACTCTTGGAAATCCGCGATAGAATTATCAGTTGGGCAGGTTGAAAATGGCGTTGTTAGTTGCCACATAAAAAGTGGAATGACTTTGACAATAGTTGATGACGAAAGGACAAGAATAAAAATCGCCCTAAAGGTTTCATTCACTTTATTCCCTGATGCACAATATCCAATAGATTTGTCTCTTCTATTCCAGCCTGAAGCCACTGATGCATCAATTGCTAATTTAGCAGAAGCACACCCTGTGCGCGTTGTATTAGATGGGGAACGGGGCCTTCAAGCATCTTGGAGTCCTTGGTGGGTTGAAGAGAATCAAATTAATTTATTACTGATGGAAGACATTCCTCCCGAACCTTCTGCATTGGAACTATTCATTGAAATTACAATAAAATATCCATGGATTGCAATACTTGTTTTGGTTATGTTTATGGCTTCAATTCTAACATATATTCGGACTTCGAATGCTAGTTCAGTCGATTTGGAATTTGCATTTGATGACTTTGAGGATTTGAGCGAAGATGAAATGCCTGAGCAATCAGAAGATTCCGACATGGATGAAGAAGAGTTGGTTGAAGAGGAAGAACTGACTCATGAAGAGATAATGAAGAGGCGCCAGATAAAAAGAAAAATCGGCAGAAAGAAATCCTCAAGTGGAACAAAACCGGAAGTAGAATTTTCTACAGCTGCAAAGAGGGTACCTGGCGACCCTACTGAGGTCGAAGAAGATGATTTTGTTACGCCAGTCAAGGTGCGAAGAAGAACAGGAAGTGTCAAGCGCAATAAGGATGGTTCAGTAATTTCTGGTAAGAGAATACAACTTGGAGGCACTGAAAGAGATAGCGCCGATACCCCTCCGGTAATCGCTAAAAAAGTTTCAACCAAGAAAAAAACTGTCAAGACTCGTAGAGTCGTTACTGGTCAATCCGAAAACCAAATGATGGATGATGCAATCAGTAAGTTAACAGATAATGATGATTACCAACAAAACTGAGCACCTTTTGGTAAATCACAAGCATCACTTAAGAATTGATTGAGACCGCTTAGATGATCATCATCAAGTCTATTGAATACTTCACCAAAATATTTGTCAAGTCTTTCATAAGACAAATCAGACCGGCTGATAGACCAATTAATCACTGCATTTCTTTGTTCATCACTATTTTCAAATTGTGTCAATTTAGATTCAAGGGCATTATGTGCTGCGATAATATATTCACGCGGAGTATCCTTTCTGGCGGCAAAGACTCCAAAGACCATTGGTTTGCCGGATTTTTTTAACCATGCCTGACCCAAATCTAACTGAACCATGGAAGGGTATTTCTTTGCGCTTTCTAACGCTCTATCGCCTATTAGTAATGCCCCATCACAACTTTCTAACATCAAATCAAAGTCAGGTCCCATTTCAGTGAATGTGGGAGTTAGCCCCTGCAATTCTAGTAGGTGCTTTAGAAGAGCCACTGAAGTTGCTGAATCGGATGGCAATGCGATTGATTTCATCTCATTGAGTGACTTTTTAGAAAATAGCAATACACTACCAACTTCTCCTTTAGAGCAGATACCGATGTCTGGAATTAATACTAACTCATCTGCATATTTTGCATAATCTGCAGCCGGAATAGGTGCGAGAACACAATCTTTCCTCAACAAATGGCCAGTTAGCCAAGAAGGGGGAGCCGGTAATACGTTCCATGTATCATCTAAACCATGGAACAATGGATCGCAATTTAGAAATGAAACGCGCCCGATAGTTCTCGTCCAACTATGGGCTGCCATAATTTGCGGGAAGGCCAATCACTGAAAGGTGTAACCCACAATTGGTTAAATCATTGAGCCATTTTCAGTCCACGTACCGGTGTTGGTTTTTTGGGGATAAACCTTTCAAAATTCTCATAAGTAGTGTTTCTCTTTATTGGAACACAACCAGCATTCTCTATCAATTTAGATAATCTACTCATGTCATGGTCCAATGGAGCAGTAGAACCTGCAAGATGCATAATGGATTCTTTTTGCACAGTTCCATCGATATCATCTGCACCAAATTGTAATGCCAATTCAGCCAATCCATCTCCTATATTCATCCTATATGCTTTGATATGTTGAATTGAGTCTAGCATCAATCGAGATATTGCTATCGTCCTCAATACTTCGCTTCCTGTGGAACCCTGAGCTTCTGGCAATCTTGATGAGTCGGGCAAAAATGGATATGGTACAAAACACTGAAAACCTCCGGTTTCATCTGCTAATTTACGTAATTTATCCATGTGAATCAATCGATGTTCTAATGTTTCAACAGTTCCAAATAACATAGTACAATTAGATGGTAAACCAATCTCATGTGCGGTTTTGTGAATCTCTAAGTATTCATCGGAACTCTCTTTCCCATTACAAATAATCGCTCTAATTTCATCATCCAATATCTCTGCACCACCTCCAGGCAAACTTCCCAAACCGGCATCTTTCAATATTGTCAAAACCTCTCGGTACGTCATGTTGGATAATTGGGCAAGATGTTTGATTTCAACTGCCGTCAATGCCTTGATTGTGATGTGGGGAAATTTTTCTTTGACAGATTTGAATAACTGTTGATAGTGATGGACGTCCCAATCTGGATGTAATCCTCCAACCGAGTGAACCTCGTCAACAAATTCAGCATATTTTGACAAATCTTCAACATATGCTTCAATATCTAATGAATACGCATCTGTTGCTTTCTTGCTTCTTCTAAAGGCACAAAAACGGCAAGACAATACGCAGATATTTGTTTGATTAACATGTACATTTGAATTAAAAAACGCAAAATTACCAAAGCGAGATTTTCTAACTAAATCAGCCAATCGACCAACTTCATTTAGATCAGGATGATGGAATAGAATCATTCCATCCTCAATACTCAGTCGTTGGCCTGAAGCAACTTTATTCGCAATAGGCGAGATAGATTCGCTCCATTGTGAATGTTGCATTGAACTGGTTAGCCTTTCTTGCCAATCTTGTTTACAACCGGCTTGAGATTGGTGTGAAGTCCATTGATCCATGTACATCCCTCAATTTCGGTAATTCTTGCCGATTGCAAAGTATCTCGAATATACAATGAATTTTCTAAATTCTTCAATAATAAATACGCTAGAAGCAACCGCAAATATAGTCAACCAATCCTTTAGTTCTAATTCAATTGTAGACAGCAAAGAACCTACTTTAATGTCAAGAATTGGTATTGTTTCAGATGAATAATTGATGATTAACCAAAGCAATGTTAGAGATATTAATACTGCATAATTGATTGCTTTATTTGAGAAGATTCCCAATTTAAAAATACTGTCTTCACTACTACGGCAATTGATGACATTGAATAATTGGAACACCACGAATACTCCGAATGTCATCGTTTGCGCATATACAAACCGATCTTCTGAATATGAGTTCCAGTTATCTATTGCCACCGCATCACCAGCAATGCACGCATCCCTGTCAAAATATTGGGATAAATCATCCTCTGTAAGTGGTAAACCTTCACATGTTTCGATTCCTCCTCCGGCTAAAAAGAAAATTATTAGAGTTCCTGTTACCATTACAATTCCAAGATAGAATATCAATGCTATATCAGATAAACTCGGCAACCCCTCATGTACTGGGCGCGGCGGCCTATTCATCACATTGCCATGCTTTTTCTCAACACCAAGAGCGATTGCAGGGGGGCCGTCCATTAGAATATTAATTACTAAAATTTGAGTCGCTGTTAGAGGTAGATTCCACCCGTACAAGAATGTTGAAATGATGATTAATGCAACTGCTGCAACGTTAGTAGAAATTTGATACCTCACGAAATTCCTAATGTTTTGGTAGATTTTCCTCCCTTCTTCTACCGCGGAGACAATGTTTGCAAAATTGTCATCTTGAAGTACCATATCAGAGGCATCCTTTGCTACATCAGTTCCAGCAATGCCCATAGAAATTCCAATATTCGCTCTAGAAAGTGCTGGAGCATCATTGACTCCATCGCCGGTCATTGCAACAATTTCTCCTCTTTCCTGTAATGATGAAACTATCCTCATCTTTTGGTCAGGCGTAACGCGGGAAAAGATACTTGCATTGGAAGAGACTTCAATCAATTCCTCATCGGTGAAATTAGAAAGTTGTGCTCCATTAATAGCTGGGTTTATTCCATCGGTGATATTCAGTTCGAGACCGATTGCATTGGCAGTAATTTGCTGATCACCAGTAATCATCTTGACTCTAATACCTGCTCTTTGGCAAATTGCGATCGCATCCTTTACTTCAGGGCGAGGAGGGTCCATTATTCCAACAAGACCTAGGAAAATGAAACCAGACTCAATTGTTTCAACATTGTTAATATCTTCTCCGTCTTCCAATTTTCTTGCACATAGTGCTAGAACACGCATTGCTTTTGAGGCCATATCTCTATTCGACTCAACAGCATTTGCGATATCTGAGTCTACTAGGGGTTGAATCTCTCCATCTTCTATTTTCCAATCTACAAGTGATTTATATCCACCTGCACCACCTTTTGAAAAGACCCACTTTTCACCCTCATATTCATGGATGACCGTCATTCTCTTCCTAATACTGTCGAAAAAGAATTCATGGACACGCGGGTGTCGTTGGGCAAATTTCTTCACATCGCCATTGATTTTCCAGCCAGCAACCGCACAAGCAGAATCAGTAGGGTCTCCTATCGCTTGCCAATATCCGTCGATCTTTGAAATCTGAGAGTTATGACATAATGCTAGACAAGCCGCAGTCAATCTAAATCCAATGTCATTTTGTAATTTAGACATTTGATTATCTGTGAGATTAATGTCTCCTTCCATTAGATTTCCTTCTGGTTTAAACCCATTTCCTGAAATCTTGTAATCTCCAAATGATGAACTGATTTGCCGCGCTGTCATTTGATTTTTTG
>Ga0233449_1001042_pt1 | contig 27519 bp, 29 predicted proteins | sample SI_124_October20_FD_183012 | JGI IMG/M metagenome (GOLD analysis project Ga0233449, IMG submission 183012) | Seawater microbial communities from Saanich Inlet, British Columbia, Canada - SI_124_October2016_200_MG | ecosystem: Environmental > Aquatic > Marine > Inlet | place: Canada: British... | reverse complement strand
AATTGATCCATCAGCATTAGTAGCTGATATAGTATTGCCATCAATTCTTACGTTATCAGCATCAACAACACCGGTGATTGTTAATGTAGTACCATTAAAGGTTAAGTTAGCTGAATCTTCTAATTCACCAGAAGGCCCTGAAATTATAACACGATCATTTGTAAGATCTGTTACATTCATTGAGCTTACTGTTAATTGATCAGTAAGGGTTGTTGTACCTGATACTGTTAAGTTACCTACAACATCTGTATTAGCATGTAAGCTAATTGAACCGGTACCATTAGGATCAACTATTAGTGTTCCATTAGTGTTGGTTGTTGAAATTGTATTACCATCGATAGTGATGTTATCAATGTTAATTAAATCAATCTTATTATTAGAACCTGTTACAATTGCTTGATTTGCTGTTACACTTCCAAACTGTGCTGAAGCTGATTTTAATTGATCTGTGAAAAATACACCACCAATAGCTACGGCTTCAATTCCGCCTACCTGTGATTCTCCTATCCATAATTTGTTTGATGAATATGAATAGGCTTGTTCTGCCTTGGCTAGGGCATTAGTAATCGGTGCACTATTGCTATCCGAAAACTTAGTAATAATTACTGTACCTGACATAAATGTCTCCTATTAATTAGTTAGTTTATTAAATATAATTTGCAGTTGTTTATGCATATGCATTTAGAAACTACCTCCGGCTATAATCACTTTATCATTCTCAACTCTTCCTTGTACCTTAAAGGTTTGTGAAGTGTTGTCCCAAAGGATAACCGATCCATCTTCTCTGTTTGATGTATCTACATCTGCCAGATCTGTAAGTCTTGTTGTTGGGATATGTGTAACCGATTTAGCTTGGATGGTTCTAGTTGGACCTATCTTGCCTTTCATCGTGTTACTCCCGGTGTTATTTCTAATTGGCCTTCAACGATTCTTGTTATATCACCGTTAACTCCAACACGTACTTCCACGTCATAAACATATCTTCCTGGTTTCATAACATTAGTTACCGAATTAGGTAACTTAATTTGTACTATACCTTGTACTGGCCATGGTATAGTACATATGAAATCATATTTTGTTGTGGATGAATATGTTTTTCTAATTTGTCCGTATGCAATGTACCCGGTTAAATCTGCATCATTACCTGCTGCGTCCTCTACGGTGATCTCAGTCATGTAATCTGAGCCTTGATCTATTGTTAAGTTTGTATATATTGCCATACTATTATTTATAGTTTTCCAACTACCACTTCGATAATGTTATCGCCATCTGAATCGGCTAAGGCCTTACCAATCACCGATCCCATAAGGGGGGTATCAACAACTCGTGCTCTGCCGTTACCAGCAGAAACCAGCATATCACCCTTTCTGACAGCTCCTTGGACTTTACATGGGACTCTCCCCATTAAAGCTACCGGAGTAATAAATTCACCCTGTTGCTCGGCATTCATAAGATATGCTGGCTCTGTAGATACAACACCTGCAATTCTAGTATCAACCTTTTTATTTGATTGAGTTACTTCCCATGATCCACCAAATGATAATACAGTACCAACTTCATACTCTTGATCAGCCCTATAGTTCTCCGCAAGGTCAGCGTAATTAGCTGTAGATGCATTACCATGGAATGTGCTAGCATACATATCACCGCCATCGGCGTATATATCAAACGCACATCTCCAATTGCCAGTATCATCTGCATATGAACTCCAACTTCCAGCTTGATTCAAGAAGCCAATGTTATTAGAATTACAATGTATTGTTCTTGACCCATGATCACTGTCATGCATGTAAATATATGATGCGTTATCGTTAGCATTAACCGTGATAGCACCATTAGCGGTAATGGCATCACAACTAATACTACCAGTTGATACACTAGATGATGACATAGTATTAACTGTGATATTATTAGCAGAGAAGTTTCTAGACGCATCTCTATATACAATTGTATTGGCTGTGTTACCCGAGGTTGCATTAGATGATACTGTGAATGTTCCACCTTCAGAATCAACTGAACCAGAAATACCAGAACCACTAGTAGATCCTTTCTTAACATAGTTACCTGTTGTATCAGTACCTAATGCAACATTATTAGCAGATACTGTTGTAGCAATTGACACCGAACCTAAGTTAGACATAGTTGCAGAGCCAGTTACATCACCTGTCAAGGTAATTGTTGGATCATTAACATTAAAATCTAAGGTACCATCACCATCTTGATACACAACTTGGATACCACTTTCAGAATTACTAGTAACCATTCCACCAACAATATCTTGCACCGTTTCAGTAGCGTTGTCTATATTACCCCATACATGGTTATGACCATCATCAGTAATACCTAATGTAACCTTACCCGTTGAATCAGAGTATGAAGCCCATACACCACCAGATTCTGTGTTACTCGTAAACATACCACCGGAGATATCTTGAACAACTTCATCAAATGATAACGAGCTATTATATATTACCTTTGTCCCTAATTTAACTTCATCAGCGAACGTGGTGTTATTATTGAATTTAACTTGGGCACCAATTTCGTCCCAACTAGATACAGTATTAACTTCTAAGAATCTATCATCTAAAGACTCACCGCCAATCTTAAGATCAGTAGCATTTAATGTTCCAGACACATCAAACTTATACGATGAATGTGCAGCTTTACCAACACCCACTCTATTAGATGTGTTAATACGAATTGTATTAGTTCCACCAACACCTATATTTAAGTATTGACCGGTTGCTTGAACACCGCCTGTTGTGAAGTTTAAGTTACCTGTTAAGGTATCACCAGATGCATTAACAAAATCACCTGTTAAATTATCTTGTCTATTTCTAATATCAATGATAGCATCGGTAATGTTACCTTCAGTCCAGCTGTTAGCTGCCATAAGGTTTTCATAAGTACTCCAAGTACCAAGGTCCACTTGTAATGCATCAACATTTGATTCTTCTGTATCTAATCTAGATTCATGATTGTTAAGGGCCCATATTAATGACTTATCATTGGTACCATCCCATTTAGAATTAGTTAATACAAAGTCTTCAATACCATTGATTGCCGATACTAAGTTAGTATGAGTACCATATAAATCAGCAGAGGCAAAATCAACAGTAGTACCATTTGTTTGGGTACCACCAATTAATCCATTGATCTTATTTAATCTAGCATAGTCATTATTCAGTGCACCCGATACTGAGGTTTGTGTGCCATTATATACATCACCGAATGTAGTCGTTAATGATATACCTGAAGCAGCTGAAATTTGATCAATGAAATCTTTATTAGCATTAACCGCACCAACTAAATTGGTTGTTGATAAAGTGCTATCAATATCACCGATAGTGCCTATATTAGTTTCAGCTGTATCTAATCGGGAATCATGTGAGTTTAATGTTCCTACTAATGTAGGATATGTAGCATAATGAGTAAGACCTGTAATGGCACCTTGCTCAGTATCTTTTGTGTTTAATCTAGTATCAGAATTATTAGCTGCAGCTACTACATTACCATAACCATCAAATAGAGTTGATATATCACCAATCCAACCAGCGTTATTAGTTGTTTCAGTTCTTAAATTGTTAAGGGTTGCAACAACTGTGTCTTCACCAGTCTTTGCATTTGAATTAATGTTATCTAGATCGCCTAAAGCAGCGCCAATTTCATTATCCTTAACCCTCCATTCTTCAAAGGTATTAGTCAGAGATATATTAACTGTATTTGGCATATTATTTCTTCTTCTGTTTAGTTAGTAAAGTTTTCAACATACCTTTAATTTCGGTCATGTCATTCTCTAAAGTAATTAAGCGATCTTCATCGGCCTTTCTCTTTGCTGAAGCTTCGCGAGCAATCTTAGCATTGCTTCTATCTTTATTTATAATAGCACCCGTATTTGGGTCTCTAAATAAATTAGATTTACCTGCCACTGGTATCATGATAACAACGCGATTGATCTTAAACTCTTACAAGATGGAATCTTAGAAGTGTTCTGACTTGTGAATACAATCTTGATCGCAAATAGAGTAAATGGATTAGAACTAATTGTGTATTCCATTTCGGTATATACATCTGGATCATCTGAATATGGAACAGCACCTACTGTTGAAGTAATCTCTGTCCAATTCAATTCATCAAACCCAGTAGCTTCAGAACTTGTCTTATAGAACAATTTAATATCTGTGTATGAAGGTCTATTAACATCTAAATATATATTCAATTCGTCTGAACTTTCATCCAATTGAATAGTCTTAGTTACATACTTAGCTAATGACGAACCTCTAACTGGATCAGTTTCATCAGCATAGTTAGCAACTAAATCAAAACCACCAGTTGCAACACCAATAGGATTATTAATTCTATTAAATACTGTAATCGCTGAACAACGCTGTAAATCAATTACAGGGCTTACGTGATCATTAGATGATACCAGATTACCTTGGAACTTCAATGACTTAGCAGCGCCAGACAAGATTGCTCTTGGTGTCTGAGGAGTAAAGTTATTATTGATGATCATTGGTAGGTAACTAGGAACTTCTGCGTAGTTATTATCACCATCTAATCTAGTTGATTTAATACCCCAAGTCATACCTGTATTAGGTAATGTAATTTCTTGAATGAATGGATATACCGTATTCCATGCTAAGTTTTCAGAAGCAGTTGCATCATCATCGCCATCAATACCAGTACCTGTAGCATTAGTAGTAGTTGTAATAGTATACCTATCTCTTTCAACAGCTGATACAGTGTGGCTTGTTTTGATCTCTGCTGGTGGAATACCATTAATATCTGATATACCAGCATAGTCAAGTGCTACTGATTCTCCATTAGTTAAACCGTGGTTTCTATGTGAAACAATAACTTTATTAGAACCTAATACTGTTTGGAACGGATCAACTTCAAGACTTCTTAATTGCACTTCAGCATTCTCTAAATTGATAGTAGCAGAAGTTTCAAATACAGCTCTATTCATCACGAATGTAATGTCTTTGTTTTGATCAGGAGTCCATGTAGAACCATTCTGTGATTTAAACATAACACCATTATATGGTTGTTTAGAAATTCTGTTACCATTTGAATCTTCTTCACCGATCTCAGCAATTCTAACATTATATTCATTAGAGTTAGATAAGATAACAAAACAATATTCAATATTATCTTGTAAGTAAACAGGTGAGTCAAATGTAAACTTTGTAGATGGATTAACCGTAACAGCATCAGGAATATTAACATCCGCTGGATTAATAGTCTTATCAGAGAATGGTACTACTTTTTGAGTAGGGATACCCTGATCCATTTCACGTATTTGAACTTGAACTGGGATGTTGGTGTCTTTAGTTTCAAAGAATAAATCCAATGAAGTAATAAATGCACCACCATTAGTATCAATAATAATTGATTGAGCTAATGGATCAACCCAGTATGTTCTAGTTGATGAAGTTGTTCTGTTCTGTGAAACTGAATTACGTTGAATAGTAGGAACTCGTGTAGAGATCGATACATTTTCTTTTGTTTCGATTAAACCTTTAGCAGCATAGTTAGTAGAAGCAAAAGTAATGTTATTAGCATTTGCATCATTAGTAGATGAAGATGTTAATAGGAATGTCTTATCACCAGTGTTAAAGCTTAATATGTTGTTATTAGGTACCCAGAAGGTTCCTGTAACAGATCCATTATTATCCGTTGTTAATGTAGTTGCTCCAGCAGGGTGAACAGTTGTATTATTAACACCTGTTGTTGGATTAATGCCAGCTACACTTCCTGTAGACACGTAACTTGATACATCAACACCATCAAAGAAAGCAAACACTTCAGTATTAGGTTTAAGTCTAGTAGCTTCAAATGTAACTAATCGGCTTCTCATAAATGGAGCAAAGTTAACATCAACAACTCTATCGCCAACATTAGTAGTTACAGTATCTGTACCAATAGATGTTACAGTACCACTTCTTGACTGTGCACTTGTAGTTGTTTCTGTTCTACGTCTACCAGAAGCAACAGTATTTCTGCCGGTCCAGTTAGTCTGCCAAGAGTTCCATACAGTACCTGTAGCAACCGATTCGTTAACAATGTTTAACATTGCATCGAATACACCATCGTTATTAATAATAACTTGAGGGCGTCTATCGATATCTTTCCACTCATCAGTTTCTGGAGATAACTTAATGGTACCACTCCAGTTAAATACATCATATGGATTAACATTAGATGTTGATGAATATTGAAGTTGTTCAATAATTGAAGTAGAGGTGTATGGTAATGTAATTAAATCACCAGTCTTTTGAGCCGTTGAAGTAGTAGAATTGAAGTCCATCGATACATTATTCTCTGAGAACAAAGGTCTTAGTAAAGCATTATCTCTATCGATACCTGCACTATATTCAACACTTTCTGTATTTGCAACATTTGTAGATTGGAACGAATCAACTAGGAAACCAGTTTTAAACTTATCAATATTACCAGCACCAAGGATCTGCTTGTTAGATGCTTCTTTCTCTAATAATGAAAGAACTGTGTAATACTCTAATGTATTAATACGTTTCTCTAACTTACCAATGTCCCGCATTGTATAACGTCTATTATCAATAAAGCTAATGTTAACTTCAGACGGTGTTAATGTATAAGCAGGAATGAATAAGTGATATAGTACCATAGCATCTTTAGGTACACCAGGCTCAGACGGATTCAAGTCTGATACACCTTTAAGAACACCAAACTCACCATCTTTATCCAAATAAACTTTATCAATTCTATTTAAGTAGTATTGAATATCAGTTGTAAATTGTGTATTAGGTCTAGGACACGTAGTTACTGATGCACCTGTTCCAGTAAAGTTAGTACCACCATTGTTCATCCGAGGTCTAAAGTCTACCGCTGATCTCAATTCGATACCACCATGACTAGGGATACCTTCATAATCTACTTGACCCGTATATGAATCAATAGTAAAGAAGTCTCCAGTACCATGATCGAAGTAGTTGTAATTAACTGATAAATCAGCGGTCACTGTAAAGTTGGTATCAACTTTCAACTTAATAGCTGATGTTGCATAGTGTGTGTCACGCTGACCATTATCGAAATCAAAGTGTTTAGTAACGTCCTGGCCATTTTCCGTAATACTTACAATAGTCTGAACATCACAATGATCTAAATGTTGATATGAACCAAAGTCTAATGCTGCACCAAGTACCACTGTGTGATTAGGAATTAGTGATTTTTGTTTATGATTTAATGTTCTATTAATAGGAGCAACAAGAGTTACTAGCTTTGTTTCGACTACTTGTGGTAAACCAGTAATAACCACTTGAGGTGGTGTGTTATTATTATTGACAGCAACTTGTGATGGTGTAAGCGTTATAATAGACGAGTCATCATCATTCTTTAAGATCCAGTTAGTTGTTTCAAATTCGTTAAACGTTTCACCAGCGGCATTACATGAAAACTGAACTTGATTCTGTGCAACTTGAATAGGAGTAAATGTTTTGTTTACTTGGTATGCGTAATTAAAGTCATCTGGCTGTAATGGATCTGTTTCAGCATTACATGTCTTAATTCTTGAATATGGTAAAGCAAATACTAATGAGTCATTAGCTAAGTTATATGATGCAATATTAACCGTGGCGGCGAAGTCTGTGTTTGACTCAATTGTTGCGGCGCCTGTAATAGTACCTGATAAATCAAATACATGAAGTCTATATGCACCAGAACCTAAATGTTGGATAGCTCTAACACGAACAGTACCAACCTGTACATTACCAGCATCACGCAATGACACAGTATCAAATGTTACAGTGTCAGGTAAACCCACAAGACCAGTAATATCGATATAGTTATTAATAGCAATAGTGGTTACTTTATCTTGTGCTAAGTCTGCATCTCTTGCTTTATCAAATGACACGTCGGTAGTGGATAATGTTTCAATCTCGTAACCACGTACATATGCTTTAGAAGGTTCAATACCAAGAGTTAACTTAGTATCATCACCACCTATGTTAGCTTTAACTGATGCAGGGAATGGATTAACTGTATAGTTACCACTCTCATCAAATGTTCTTCTAGCAAGGGTATCTTCTATTACAGCGTAATCGGTTTCTCTTGCGTGTTTAACAATCTTACCACTTTCCAATCTTGTAAGTAGAATGAAGTCACCAACAGTTTCATTAACTGTTCTCTTGATTAATTCAGTGGTAATAGAATATCTGTGTGCTCCTGGAGCTGATTCGTTTGGAGTACCTAATGCATTATCAGTTAATGATATATCAGAACCAGCAGAAATAACCTCTTCTTGGACACGTAAACCTACATCAAATGATACATCAGATGTATATTTTGAAAGAACAATTGTTGCTGATTTAACAATAACAAAGTTCTTCTTAATGTAATATATGCCTTCATCAACACTTACTAATGAACCATGGCCAGTTGAATCTACAGTTGCTGTAATAGTACCATTAGAGATAACAGAAGTATCAGCAAATACATTACCTGATACGTAATTACCAAATAAGGTAACTGGATCAGTATCTGTCGCAGCTTCAACATGAATAACTTTAAATGTTGAAGTACCCAATACCATACTCTCACCAACATATTCTGTAATATTAGTAATTGGATTACTAATTTTTAAATAGTCAATCTTGTTATGAACATGCACATGACCAGGTACTACAATAGCACCTTCTTTAAACATATGATCACCTATAGATGATACTTGATTCTGCAACATAGACTGAATTTGCGTAAGCTCTCTAGCTTGCAACGCATGACCAGGTCTAAATAGAATTCGATTGTACTTCTCTTTAGGGGTTAATCCATCTACACTAGTCGGAACATTGTAATCATCCCAATACGGTTCGATATTAAACTTAATTGCCATTTCTTATTTCCTATTTAGAATGCGATAACTAATCTGATAGTTTCAATTTGGTCTGAACCTCTTGATACGGGTGATCTATTCTCTAAAAATACGATGTCACCTGAGTAGTGATCAATAGGTGCATCAACAACAGCCGTTATATCTTGACCACCAGTTGTAGCAGAAGCTAATCGAACCAAATCGTTGTCTGCATTGAATACACCAAACCCAGTAGTTTCATTTTGTACATAATAGATAATGCCATTAACAGTATCATGTTGTACCACGATGCATTTAGCACCAGTGTCAGTGCCAATAATAACATCATCTGCAGCAAACGAACCACCTGAAACAACAAGAGATTTAGTTACGGTGTATGCGTTAGTTGCTGCTACTGCACTAGTAGATGCATCAATTGGATTCTGAACTAACGAAATTTGTCTAAAGTCATTAGCACTTGGAATGTCGCCATTCTCTGTACCGTTAAATACTTTATTAATTGATATGTAATGAGTTCTTAAATCGGTTCTTGGGTCAGCACCAAAGCCACCCTTAGGACCAATAACTGGTCTAATTACTGCGCCTGAACCAGCACCACCGGTAATCTTAACGGTTGCTTTAGTGTAACCTGTACCAGCAGCTGTAACAGTTACCCCGGTTAAGTTACCAGAAGCATCGACTGTCGCGGTAGCGGTACAACCTGTACCATCACCTTCAACTTCCAAAACAGGAGCTGAAGTGTAACCAGTACCAGTACTCGATACTTTAAAGTTATATACTGCACCATTAATAGCATTCTCTTGCACTGACCATTGGTTAAGTAAAGCCGTATCAGCACTTGGATCTGGTTGTACAGTTAAATACTGGACCGGAATAAATGAAGCTGTAAGGAATTTAGAACCAGTATCAACAGGAACTGTGTATAAATATTTCCAAATGTAACCATCGAATGCTGTATTATCTACAACACCTGATGTAACTACACCTGCGATATCCGGGTTTCTTGTTGATTGACCAGAAGACTTAAGACAAAGGAATACATTATTGTTATCAGTAATAACATAATATTCCTTACTTTCGATGTCACCATCTCTGTCATCATATTCTGCATATACTGTACCTGAAGTCCATAAATGTCTTGGTGCTGCATAAATGATATCCGTTGAATCTACTTTCTTCATAGCATACATGCCTTCCCAAGTAGTATTGGTTGTGTAATCATTTTCTTCTGGTGTGGTAGGATTGTTTTCATCCACTAAACCAGCTGCGTCTAACCATGCGTTTGGTCTTCCTAGAGCTAAGTAATATGTGTCACTAGACATACTATCAACAAAACGCTCTGTTGTATCTAATCTAAATTTGCTTGTAATAATTGCTGGCATTTTGTTCCCTTTATATTATTGCGGTTTGTGTTATTGCACAACCAAGTTGTGTTCTTCTAATAGTTTTATTTATAACATCTTCAAATGTTAAATTACTATATTCGCTTATAGGTCTATAGTTTATGAATTTAGTATTATCGAAATGATCTCTAAATCCGACTTGTGTCACAACATCGAAGTCGTGCATTAACTCTTTCTCTACATACGTACCTTGATCTAAATTCCAAGTGTATTTACTAATGGTATCCGTATCAGTAAATACATTACCATAAAAATCAGTCCATGACTTAATAACATCTATAAGAGTAATTGCAGACGGATTAGAAGAAATCACATCGATATAAAGATTTCTCGGTAAACCACTCGCTTGATAACCAGGCTGTGTTGCGTTATTAGCCGAGGTTAACATCTCGATAAAGATAAGGATCTCACCAAAGAAAATAAATCCTGATGGGTGAACTAATCTTGTAAATGCATCCTTCCAATCAACAATACTCTTACCAGTCTTTAATACATATGAAAACTTCTGATAAAAGAATGAATCTTGGATATATTTCTTATCTGAGGCAAAACCATCAGCTGTGGTAAATAGTCCTGATTTGTAAACTTGTACTACATCACCTATTGCTAATGCTGTATCAAATTTAATATAACTGACCCACTCATCATTGTCAATATAAAACCCACCATGCCAATCGCCGTTTTCAACTAGTACACTATTAACAAATACAACATCTTTTTCGATGTCTAATTTAAAGCCAATATCATCGGCACCTTCAACTATATTAGATATAGCACTAATTGTATATGTATATGCAGGAGTATGTGCTGATGGATCTGCTTTAATGTTATCTGTTAAATCATACCACTTACCATCCGATGGTATTAACATATCAACTTTAGGATAATATACTTCTACATTATCGTCGTATATTAATCTAAAGAATGCAGTTATTGATTCTGGTGTTCCACGTGACTTATAAAATTCAACTAAGTGTCTATAGAATACTCGAGGACTAGCCGCAAAGTTTCTTGGAATAGGTACACCAATTTCATTCTGTAATTCTGTTAACAATTCATCTTCAATTAAATCAATGTCTCTTTGATGATCTAATTGGTTAAGATAAAATGATGATTTATTCTTATGCTCTAAGTATAAAGCGTATACCTTAATGAACTCAACAAGCTCTGGATAACTAGTAGCTACGTGTTCTGGTACTAAGTCATCTACAAATGAAGATATATTAAAGTAATTTTCAGCCATTCTAACTACTCACTGTAGTGTAATCAATACCAGCAGTTGTACCACCAATAACCATAGTATCAATTTCACCTCTGATAATAACGTTATTATAATCAACAACTAATAGTTCATTTCTCATAGGGCTAATATCATTCGATGCAGGTTTAGCTTTAAGTTTTAACATATCGGTTAAACCAACAACAGTATCTAAGTTAAATCCTTCTAAAGTAATCTTACCTGTAAGGTTATCAACATATCCAACGGTATGATTAAGGATCTTATTATTATGGTTTACAACTTGAATAATGTTTCTCGATTCCTCTGTATTAAAGTAATCTTTAAGAACACAGATTTCATTATTGTATGTAAATTCTGTAGATGATATGTAATTGGTAGAACCGTATAAAGGAGCTAATGGTTGGTTAAAGTTAAACTCATAGTACTTCTCTTGTCCTAAGATCGGAGTAAACATTTGATACATTGCCACACGGGTAATATTTGATACAATTGAAACATCCGTAGAATCAATTGATTGAAGTACATTAGAGTTTCTAAATACGCCACCAAATGATTTTAAGTTATCAGAATCATATTTTTGTAGTGTTGCTCTAATTCTTTCTGATAAAGCAGCTTCTGTAGCATTAGAGATGTTAGGGTTATATTTGTAATATACCTCTAAGTCGATGTATGTGTATTTTGGATCAACAAGAACAGGTGTGATTGATACAACGTTTTTTGGTTTTAGGTGTACACCAATGATCTCAGCCTTTTCTTCAGCTGTTAAGAACTCACCGTCTAATGGCTTAATTGAAATATATACTTTACCATAGTCAGGTGGAACATTATCTTCACCACCCCAAACAGTTAATGTATCGATGTTGCCGTATGAGTTTTGAATAATACCTTTATAGTCATCTGGGGTTACTGCTCTATTTTGAGCAACGAAACCTAATGGAGCATTAAATTTAATTGAATCTGTACTCTCTGCGATTGCACCACCAACAGCCTTTTGGGTTGTTGTAATAATAACATCGGTGTTACCATTAATAGTATCAGCTAATGAGAACATTGATGCACCGTTAATATCTGTCTCACCAACGGTAAGGTAATTTATTTTAATGATGTTACCTGGGGTTAATCTTTTACCAATAATACCATCACCAAATTTAATCTCATAAAAACCAGATCTCGACTCTTCTAAAAAGTAAGCAGTTGATGACTTATCAATATCAATAATATTTGGGATGTTAGCGAACGTATCATACTTAGATGATGTTTGACTTTCGTATACTTCAACAATCATTGTATCTGTATTAACATAATTATCTTGCAACAAGTAATGCTCAAAGCCTGTTTCATCATAAATGTATGTACGATTGTTTAACTGGCCTTGCATTAACTTAACACCTTCAAAGATGTATTTGCCATTAATATCACGTGTTGTTGTGTGAGTAGATTCAGCAATAAGTTTATATGTTACAGAGTTAATAGTCGTAGTGAATACTGTACCTCTAACTAGACTCAATGGTAGGTAGTTGCCATGGTCATCTTGAATGTTAGTAGGTGCAACCATTTCAATGTTAACAACAGCTATAGAAGGTTTAGTTGAACGAGGTGTATAACCCAATAGCTTAGCATGTGATACAACACTCTCTCTTAACTGTGCAGTATCTAGGAATGTTTCATTCAAAGCAAAGTTAGCATTAATAGAGTTAATATGGGTGATGTATGATAACACATCAATCATAGTATTCATTGCAGCACCTTCAAAGTTATAGTCTTGAAATGCTCCAGGTTGCTCTTGCATGTATGAAATTAAATTAGCTTTTAATTCGTTAAAATCTAATTCTGATGCATTAATTCTTCTATTATTACTCATCGTAGTCTCTCTAATGTGGTTGAAATATCAGTGGTTGCACCAGTTGATATAATTTGAATTGTTACTGTTATCTGGACATCATTCCTATCAGGGAATGTTTTTACGTTCACATTTAATACTTTAACTCTGGGTTCATCATTCGTAATTGCTAATTTAACTTGACTAGATATTGCTGCAGCAGTAACATAGTTGATATTCTCAAATAAGAATGGTCTTAAGTTAGCACCAAAATGTGGATTAAATGGGCGTTCACCGTAATTGGTTCTTAGTATATTTAATACACTCTGCTTTACAGCATTAATACCTTTCTTGGTAGAAATGTCTCCTGTATTAGGATTAAGCTTATAGATAAAATCTATATCAGAATAATTGTAGGTTTGTGATATTTGTGCCATATGACTTATTTATAAGGTTATGTCGCATTAGGTGAACCAGTTGAAGCTGCATGGGCGGCTAATCCACCACCGCCATCACCTGGATGTGTGTGATTATTAAGAGATACAACAGCATCAGTGTATACATCCTTACCACATGATATATTACCATCCACTCTTAATTCACCCGTTATATGGGTATTGGGACAATCAAGGGTTGTCTTACCCATAACATCAATATCAGCATTGCCACTAACAATAATTCTTACATTACCCGTAACCTCTAATGTATCGTGACCAAATACAACCTTATAGTTATTATTAACCACCCGTTCTATCTTTGATCCATTAGGTTCTATTTCATATGATGAACCACTCTTATGTCTTTCGTGTATTCTCTCTGATCCAGGAGTATCATCATACTCTTTAAAGTGACCCGACTTAGTTTCGTACATATTATTAAATGTATATTCTGGTGCATACATTGTTGGTGGTTGAAGCGTTTGTCTTGAATCACCTTTATAGTAATACCCTTTATCAACTTCAACACCTTCTGAATCATACAACGGTACCATTTCAACTCTACCGTATTCATAAGCCTCATCTTTCTCTTTAATATATGGAGTATCTGTATCTCTTACTCTAATATTGTTATCAGGGGTTGATACTTCTTTAGGGTATATACCATCAGGGTCTGTAAAACCAAATGACACCGGTGTCTCTTCTTTATTCGATACCGATGGGAGTGTACCCATAACCATAAACGCTTGGAGATCATTATCGGTAAATGTACCTACAACCCAAGAACCTTGTACTAAGAATGTAGAGTGACCTAACCCTGATATACCAGGCGTGTTAGTTCCAGCCATAACAATAGCCCAAGGAAGATCCGCTGTTGGTATTAAATTCTTATCAGCCGAGTGTACATTAACAACTCGCACTTTAACTCTTCCTAATCGCTTAGGGTCATTTATATCTTCGATAACTCCGTAATGTAAATCCATAATTAACCTCTTGCCAAATCAATAGTTTGGGTGTATTCATTATCTTCAATTCTATGTACTATTTTAGATACAATGTAATTGCCAGAGAATTTATCAGATGGACCTTGACCTTGTCTATTCTGATGTATTTGCAACTCTACTTTATTACCCACACCAATAGCAGGAATAGCTTGACATCCGTAAGCAGTTACTTTTGTATTGAATAACAGATTTAATATAGTTTGCATCTTGCACAAATTGCTGTAATCTCCATTATGTAATAGGGGTTTTGAATCGTTATCAAACATATCAGGACGTACTAAGTTAAGCTTGCTCGTAGAATTAGTAGATGCACCATATGCTTCATTAGTAACAGTAGAATTAGACACGTCTAAATTAACAATGTTCTTACCATATACACCACCAGCTATCTTCTGTGCTTGTTTATCATTATCAGAATGGATGATAATACTAGCTGGTTGTCCTATGTTCTTTAAAACCTTATCCACAGTTTCACTATTTTGAATTTGTGTAGAGATTACGGCAGAAGTCATCTGATCATTTATTTGACCCAAGGATGTTAAGAAAGTAGATTTGTTATCAACGAGTCTTTGGAATAAGAAAAACGGATTCTGGTTTAAATCATAAGCACGATTCTGAACTTGGGCAATTGCTGTTGAAGGGGAAACATTAGGGGCAATATAATGTCCTTGGGTAAGAGAATCTGTTAACACTTTCAGCTTGGTATTAAAAGATTCGTCAAATATAGTCTTTATTATATCAGTACTTCTTCCCTTAAAGGACTTAGATACTAATTTCATGGAATTTAAAATAGTATCAATCGCTTTAATGTTAATTACATATGTTTTCTTAGTTAGGCTGGTTGTACTGTCTATCGAATTCACACCATCTAAATAAAATGATTGTTTAACTTTTGATTTTAAATATTCAAATTCTATAATAATATTATTTCTATTAGTAATAGCTGAATCTAATATTCCTAATCCATCTACAATAGATAAATTCCCTGCCAAGAATCCAAATAGATTTTCCTCTATGTTAACATATAATACAGAATCAGTTATATCGATAGATGTTCCATCAGTATATCCAATAGATACTTTAAAAGCTGATACCTTCATTATGCAAGTTCTCTTTGAAACTCATTAACAAATTCATCAATCTTTTCAGGTCGAATAGCTCTAACGTATCTATTTGCGTCATTCAAATATGATTCGTGTTCGACGTTAGTAACCTTATGAGTGCCAGCGAGGCGCGGAGCTGTAATATCCCCTGTCGAATCATCAACATGATACTTAGGTGCGTATGCTCTACTTACAACCTCAGTAGCCGTAATAGTATCCTGTGATTCTAAACCAAATAAGTCTTCGCCTTGCTCTAAGAACTCACCAGAAATAAGCTTAATCGTAATATATTTGTCATTAGTATGTACTGCTAACAACTGACCGATAGCACCAGATAAAACACCTTGAACATACTCACCAACAATAAACTTATTTAAAAGATCATCGGTACACGAACAAGCAAGAGCAGCAAAGTCCGCATACTTGTAAATAGAATAATCTATTAATTGTGCAGAGTTCTTAGGCCAATCATTCCAAATGTTTTTAATATTTGGATTAATTACTATAAAGGTCCAATAATAACTGGTAGTGCCATATAACCTTTGACTCAATTGTTCAATTCGTTCACCGTCTTGCACCTGTACAAAATTATAAAACGTTTGTTGATTTAGTAAAGATTCAGAAGCGGCAACAAAACTTGTTAAGTTTGTTACAATATCATATACACCATCTCCATTTAAATCATATGGTATTGTTTGAAAGTTTGAAAAGTAACTCATATCTTAATATCCTTTTATCTCAACGTCATCTCTGTATATAGGCATTACTTCGTTTAAGGTAACACTTAAGTCCATTTCTACAGGATTGTTATTTTGTTTAAAGAATGATGCTGCATTTGGGTTATAGGTAACAGATACATTTGTTATAACCATTGCAGGCATTGCAGGGATACCAGAAACCCCATGAAACGACACAACAACTTGGTCTGGTACTGTCAAAGTAACGGGACTCTTTCTATTAGCATGAGCTGCCCCCCTAAAGATTCTAACGATGTCTTCACAATCGAGAGATTCTTGAATACTATCAGGGAGCATTTTCCATGTAAAGGTAAATGCTCTTAATTGAGTAGTTTTATATTGCATGTACTCATTAGGGTTTAAAGCCTTACCCATCTGTCTCAGAACCTCTTCACCAAAGGCATTACCGGCAGTACCAGCAACACCTGCAGTAGCCAAAGCTGCTGAGTTACCAGGCAATAAGTCGGCAAGTTTATATGCGATACCACCAGCGATAGCTCCTGCAGCTAATGCACCACCAAGTTGAACGTCTTCTTTGCTGAAATTATCACCCACGCCTAAAATACCGTTCTTATTAATTTCTTCGGCCATAGCAGCTAATTTTCTGGACTCTTGCTCGTAATTCATACTATCATTAACAGAGATAGCAGGAGTCATGTAAAGGGCTACCGTTTCATTAAGCTTCTTCTTACCCTTCATTTCAATAATTTCTGCCTTTCTTTTCTCGAGGGCATTTATTGCTAACTGTTTCCCATCTATAGCTTCTTGGCGATTAGCCTGAGTCAAGCTGACACTAGTTGTATTAAGATGGCTTATGTCACTCGCTAATTGTGCTTTAGCGACATAGTCAGGTTCTATAACTCTAAAGAATTCGAACATAATAAAAGGATCTGGAGAGTTACTACCACCATCTTCAGCCCTAGCGTCTGTGTATTTATTAAGGTCACCATCTACAACATCTGAATTAAACTCAAATGATGATTCAGATGAATTGCCTAAAGAATTGGGGTATGATAAGTACTTACCTTCACCACCACTTGTTTTACCTGGACGATTCCAAGCATCAGCAACATCTCCTGCAAAATCAGATACTGTGTCAGATATACTTTGAAATGGGTTTCCCATAGTCGAATAAATAGTTATGAATAATACTTATTTATACAGATTATGAGAAAAACTTACAGCGGAAAATACAAAGTTAAGTATCCAGAAAAATACAATGGTGATCATACTAAGGTTACATACAGATCCTATTGGGAGAAACAAACCTTTAAGTGGATTGAAAAGCAAAGTTGGGTTAAGTGGTGGAATTCAGAAGAGACCATTATACCATACATTTGTTCTACTGACAAGAAGCCTCATAGATATTTTATTGATTTAACTATTAAGAGGATGGATGGAAAGGTTGTCTTGGTTGAAATAAAACCCGCCCAACAAACCCAACCACCTAAGAGAAAGAACCTTAATGAAGCTTTAGCCTATATGAAGAATACCTCTAAGTGGAAGTATGCTAAAAGGTATTGTGATGATAGAGGTTATAAGTTTGAGATCTGGACAGAGAATACATTAGAGTCATTTGGTATTAACTTAATGACTATGAAGAACAAAGTATCCAAGACCAAAACCGGTAAGAAGATATGGAAGTCTTTTAAAAGGATAAAGGTAAAAAAAAAGTTATAAATAAGTAATATGATAAACAATACAAATAAATATGGGTAGCTTATTCGATAAACTAGAATCAGAAGCGTTCCGTAAAGGTCTTAGTAAAAGATCTAAAGAAGCGCAGACGTGGTTTAGAAAACAAGTACAAGGCATGGGTCAGATTAACATGCATAAGATGATGAAGGACGATAGGTTAGTTAAGAAGTCTCGCCCTAGAGTTGGCGATATGTTTATGTATGCGTATGATCCAAAGCATAGAAAGACCTTACCTTATTATGATAGGTTCCCATTAACCATCATGGTTGATAAAGCTCCTGGTGGATTCTATGGGTTGAACTTACATTACCTACCATTAAAGCAAAGGGCTATATTCTTAGATAATTTGTCGGCCATTGCTAATAATAAAAGGTATGATGAGACAACTCGATTAAAATTGAGTTATGCATTATTAAAAGGAGCATCTAAGTTTAAATACTTTGCTCCATGTTTTAAACACTATTTAACATCTCAAGTGGATTCTAAGATAATGAAGGTAGAAGCGTCAGAGTGGGACATAGCAATATTCCTACCTACTGAGAACTTTGCTAAAGCTAAGAAGTCTAAAGTTTGGAAAGATTCAAGGAGTAAGTGGTAGATGAGTTTACCTGTCGGCATTGATGCCTTAAAATCAACAATCGGAAAACGCGGTGGTTTAGCAAGAGCTAATAGATTCGCCATATATATTACCCACCCTAATATGAAGAATGCATTAGGTCCTGGCTTAATCAATATGGATATTGGTGGCTTAGTATCTAACGTGGCTGGTTCATTGCTGTCTGGTGGTTCTGTTGACCCTATGGCATTTATTAATGATCCTCGGGATATGTTCTTATTGTGTGAGAGTGTTCAGTTGCCCGGTAAACGTATTGCTGCAATGGAATCATTCGTTACACATAAAGCTATTAAGAAACCTTATTCATACTTAGTTGATGAGGTTACCTTTTCATTTATTCTTACTAATGATTACTTTGCTAAGAAGTATTTTGATTCATGGCAATCATTAGTGGTTAATCAGGACTCTTTAAAGGTTAGTTATAAGAACGATTATGTAACAGATGTTACTATACAACAATTAACACCATCAAATGATGTTATTCCAGCATACTCTGTTAAGTTAAAGAATGCATTCCCTATTGCTGTAAATGCAATTGAATTATCGAATACAACAGAGAATAGTGTAATACAATGTTCAATAACATTATCATTTGATGATTGGGAAGAAGTAGGATTGCTAGACGGGTTTACCGATTTAGTTTCAAAAGGCAGAGATATATTTGATGCTACAGTGGGTCAAGTGAAAGGATTATTTTAAATTTTATAATGGAGATATATTATGAATACATTACCAAAGTTATCTGTACCTAAGTACAGTTTAATTATACCCTCTACGAAAGAGAGAGTATCATACAGACCTTATTTAGTTAGGGAAGAAAAGATATTAATGATTGCGTCAGAGTCAGAAGACTCGGATCTAATTCAAACAGCATTAATCGATCTGGTGGCGGAGTGTTTGGATTATAAAGGGGATGTTAATACATTAACCAATTGTGATTTGGAATACATCTTCTTACAATTACGCGGTAAGAGTGTAGGTGATAAGATTGATATTCTTAAGACTTGTGTAGAGTGTGATGCTAGTAATGATGTTACTATTGATATTAGTACAGTAACAGTTATTGATCATAGTCCTAAAGACGGTATTATTAGATTGTCTGACGACTTATCGTTAGAATTGAATTACCCTACATTAGGTAATAAAATTGATTATAATAGTAAAGATTCAGATACAGAAGTTTTAATTAAAAGTGTCGCGACAGCTTTAGCAGTTGTATATTATGGGGAAGAAACCTATAACGCAGCGGACACACCAATTGAAGAAAGGATTGAGTTTGTAGAGGGGTTTAGTAATGCCCAGTTTCAACAAGCTGTTGATTATTTATTAATGGCTCCATACGTAGAATACTCAAGTGAGTTTACTTGTTCTAAGTGTGGACATAAAGAGAAGTTTAGTTACACAGGAATTATAGATTTTTTTATATAGCTCTTTCGCATGAATCATTAGAGTCCTATTATAGGATGAATTTTTCGTTGATGGAGGAGCACAAATACAGTTTATTAGAGTTGGATAACATGCTCCCTTGGGAACGTGAAATTTACACTAGTCTACTTATTAAGCAAATTAACGAGGACATAGCAAATGCCGGCAAATAGGAATGGATCAAGTCTAAAAAATAAAGAGCAGCAGAATAGAATGCAATCTACTTTAGATAAGTCTAAGAATTCAATGAAGAACCTTGAAGGAGGTTTTGATAAATTGAGAGAGGTTCTTGATGAACTAAACAAAAACGTTAAAGTATTAAACGTAATTGAAGGATTGCAGTTAGCTAACGACCGCGTTAGTAACAAAGATAATATCGATAGAACAGATAAGCAAACTCGAGAACTTGTCGATACTGATAAAGATTCAGCTAAGTTCATGGTTGAGCAGAACGCTCGAAATGAAGCAGGCTTGCGTGCTATTAGAGATGGTGTAATTAGATTTCATTCAGACTTCATGGGTAATAGTAAACAACAACAAGCTGATCGATTAAAGATTGCATCTAAAGAACATAATGATGGCATTAAGAAACACCGTTCTGTAGGTATGGCTCAAATGGACTTCCTCGAAAAGTTTAACATAACCAGTGTTTCAGGACTCGATAAGAATGGTTCATTTAAAAACTCTGAAACTGGTGAGACTCTAACCAGGAAGGAATTATTAAAACTTTGGGATAAGACTACTAAAGACAAATCCCAAACACGCGATTTATCAGTACTTAAAGCCATCTTTAAAGACATGAAGTTCGATAAAGATAATAACTTAATCGAGGGAAATGATCCTAGAACTAAACACATGCTTGATACTCTGGAAAAGGTTATTCCTGGTAACCAGGCTGCTATGGCTGAATTCATTAAGATAACTAGGGATGCTAACCTTTCTGATGATCAACGAGAAGGTGCTATGGCTGACCTGTACATGAAACACGTAAAGGTTCAGCAAACACTAATTGGAAACCTCCCAAACAAGCACGAGTCTAAAAAGGCGGAAGATACTCAAGTAGATCAAGGTAAGAAGACAGTTATGCTGTTAGAAGACTTGAGGGATCAAGGTAAAGGAGATAAACTAGCAAGGAAAGAAGAAGCTAGGGAAAATAGAAAGATCGTGCTTCGTGCTAGCGGTAAGAGGGGTGGTCGTGGTGGTAATAGAGTAATACCTAAATCCGTAGTACCGAGTTCAACTGGTGCTGGTTTATTAGAGACAGGGGCTGCCGCCTATGCCGCTAAGAAAGCAGCTGATGCACTAATTAAAAAGAAATTGGCCGCAAAAGCTGCCAAGAAAGCAGCTGCAGAAGCTGCCAAGAAAGCAGCTGCCAAGAAAGCTGCCAAGAAAGCAGCCGCAAAAGCAGCTGCAGAAGCTACCAAGAAAGCAGCCAAGAAAGCAGCTGCAGAAGCTGCCAAGAAAGCAGCTGCCAAGAAAGCAGCCGCAAAAGCAGCCGCTGTTGCATCTAAAAAGTTGGCTGTCTCAGCCACTAAAAAGAAAGCTGTTGCTACCGCAGCTAAGAAAGCTGCATTGAAGTCCTCTGGTCCATCCTTTATGAAGTTGTTTTCATTAGCTAATAAAGTAGCAGCTAAGATGGGTTGGAAGAAACTAGCTAGTATGATCACTATGCGGATGCCGTTGTTAGCAGGATCAGTATTAGGTGGACCATTATTAACAGCTGCATTATTAGTGTACTCAGCGTATGACATATATCAAGTATTACAAGAGATTGATAAACTTGAGAATAGTGGTTCTAGTGTAATGGATTCAACCAAGGATAAACTAGACTTATTATCTCCTAATACTACATTCGTTGGAGCCCAAACACAATCACAAGCTGATGTACTTGAACGTGTAACAAAGCTTCGTACACAAGCTCTCCAGCCAAGTTCAGATTCAGATATTAACCTATTTGGTAAGGGTAAAGAAACTGGAGTTATTAACTCTGGCAATACATCTAACTCAGGTAACATTATCAACAACATTAACTATGGTGGAATTGACTCTACATTATCAGGAAGAGTCCCTACTGAAGGAATGATTACTCCCGGATACTAAAAAACCCGCAATTAAGCGGGTTAAAACAAGGAGTGTTTTAAATATTTATACTAGGCTTCTGCTGCTAACTTAGCAAAGTAACTCATAGTATCATCGGTGTTAGCGGCAGGTTCTGCGGCCATTGTCGATGTTGGTACATCATTAAACGGTGACTCAATCTTCTCATCTAAATCAACTTGTTCAGCACTACTAGTAACTGCACCATCTTCACCAAGTACACGAGTTAACTTAAGATTAAGTTCGTCATAGCTCTTGTATGTAGAAGGATCAATAAACTCTTTAAGAGAATACTCTTGATTATAGATAGTTTCTAACTTGTCATCTTCTGCTAATGGTTCAACCGGTCCAAACTCTGAACGATCATAGTTTCTAAACCCAGCTACCTGTGCAATCTTGATTTTAAAGTTAGCACCTTTCCACATATCAAATGGGTTAACCGCGGTTTCATCAGCAAACTTAGGTTGCATAGCGTCCATCAACTTCTCAAAGATCTTAGCACCATACTCGTATAAGAATGTTTTACCATTGTTTGCTGGATTCTCAGGATCAGATACCACCATGATATTAGATACGTAATGAAGTCTACGCTTACGCTTACGGGCAACTTCTTTATCCGATTCAATACCAGTATTCCATAACTTAGAATTCATTTCTGATACAGGATCATCCTTACCAATAGTAGTTAAACTCTTCTCTACATACCATTGACCAGTAGGACCTTGAAAGAAGTGATCCCAGTATTTAGCCCAAGGTAGATCATCACCTTCAACCGCTGGAAGGAAACGGATAACGGCATAACCATTACCTGCTTTATCCACGGTTGGCTTCCACATACGATCATCACCGTATGATTTCTTTTTACCGCCTGCTTTTTCAGCGGCACTTACTAATGAATCCATATTCATTGCTTTTTGTTTTAAGTCGTTAAAACTCATATATTACTCCTGTATATTATTTGTATTATTTGTATATTATTTGTATCATGATGTAAAAGTATTAAGCACAATCTTCATAAACTTATCTTTATTAAAGTTTAAAAATGGTTGATACTTAACTACCTTGTTGTAGACGTCCGGCCACAGTATTGTTTCCGTAATCTTCCCGTTTGCATCTTCAATAAAACCTGTTAATGCATTAAGGATACACACTGTCTCTAGCGACACTGTTTCTTCTAAGTATTTATTTATAATGATTGGATAGTTATCTTTATACATTCCTATCAATCCGTCTAAACTATACTCAGAAAGTTCTTCAAGTTCATTCTTAAAATTATAAGAAAGACTCTCAATTCGTTTTAAGTAATCGGTGTATGTAGCTTCATCACGTACCATATCACCGCTCCACTTATTACCTGCAACTTGATGAGCTGCAAAGTAACCCATTACTTCTTCTTTTGTTTTAAATCGTTTACCAATCTTTGTCAATTGATATTTATCAGGTCTTCCCCAATAAGTCTTTTGATTTACTCTTGTCTTAAATCTATATTTAAATGCATCATACTTAGTATTAAAGTGCATGTTAATAGCGTGGGCAATAGTAAAAGTTTCAAATCCATCCATCATATAATTGTTTGTATAGTTATATTATAACACAAAACGTGGTAAAAGTACAGGCTTATTTTAAAATAAAGTGTATTCTTTTTTCCCGCCTTGCAGCATGTTTAAGTCTCTAGCTTCTGCTTCGATATGTTCAATCAATTGGGGGGTGACCAACTTCTTAGCATCTCGCACATCCAAGTCGTTGTCTTCACATAATTGAACAATAGCATCTATATATGTAGCACCTTTACGGGTGCGAACAAATGTTTCTACCATTCTACTAAAGCTTTTCTTGTTTATATCTTCTACTTGCATTGTAATATTACCATGTTTTCATTAATCCTTCCGTTAGCTTTAGAAGACTTAGTTGTAAGACCTTCTACCATTTTACCAATTTGTGTAGTGCTCTTTTTAAGAACAATAGGTATTACCTCATTCGGTTTGCGTAATGTAATCTTAAGTGATGTCTCAGGATCAAAGCCTTTAACTGAAGAACCAGACACTGTCATACCATCAGGACTTAATGAGTTCAAAATAGTTAACTGCTTATTCTTTGTATTAAACAAATAGATATGCATTGATGTTGGCACTCGTAATGGGTTAATACTTGTTAACTTAAATTCAGCATTTTGTTTTTGATATTTAAGCCTAGCAACTTGTTTATCGGCACCTTTAATTTTCTTAGTAGTTATCTTTCGAACAGCTTTCTTAGATGCTCTAAACGACTCAAGATCTTCAGAGAATTGATTAAGAATCTTAACACGATCTTGTACATCCTTTCGTGTTAAATGTGCATACGATTCAAGTATATACTCATCCTTTTCTAAGAACAGTGTATAGTCAACAAGGTATTCGTTAATCCAGCTTTCAATCTCTTCAAATCGTTTAATGTCATGAACCTGCATTTGTTTGTATAAGTTAATCTTTAAAGGTTTACCACCTTTAACCCAATTATCTTCAAGCAGATAGAGATCTTCCATTACGGTATCAAGAACCTTTTGTTTCATCCTCATTTGAGGGGTAATAACAAATTTAGTCTCTTTAATCTTAGCTTCCTTTTCAGCAAGCTTTAGTAATTTTTTACCAGGTTCAATTAATGATTGTAGCTTATTAATAACCCATTCTTTACCATGTGCATATTGCTCTGGCAAGGTGTTGTCTAATTCATTCCAGTATATAATAGAAGCTATATGTGAACCGGTGAATTCGTATTTGGGATTAGCATTAATAGCCAGTGCGTCAGACTTCGAGAACTCCTTCTTGATGTAATTCTTAACGATATCAACATAACCCTTAGCATCAATTTCAATATGCATGTATTGTTTAAACTGATAAAAGGTTCCATCAAGTGGCGCGCCTGCAAGGCCTGATTTAGCTCTTGCTCTTACAGTCTTTTTACCCATAGTATTCACCTTTAATAGTATCGTTTGCAACATCTACTAAACCAGAATTTGACCAGTCAGCTTGATTTTCTTCATCAGTGCCATGCATAACCTCAGGTGAATAAGCTCCACCATCACCCCATTTAGCTGCTTTAATACTATCAACCTTTTTCATGTAGCGATCAAGATGTTTGTCTGCAATAGCCCGTGATGATTTGGAATTTTTAGCTAACTTATTAATTAAATCTTCGTCTTCGATCAATGTATGTGCGGCCATAGAGATAGGTAGCTTAGATGTACCTGTCAGTCTTCTAATTCTTGCTTCATATTGTAATTTTTCTCTTCTGCTCATTCCTACTGTAGTCATTTGTAACTCCTTTTTTATTGCTTATATATCTATTATACCATAGTTTGCAGTAAAAGTACAGGTATTTTGCACTTATTTTGCATAAATATTTTGAATGAATGTTTCGAATGCCTCCACCTTTTCTACCCGATCAGGCCACTTGATGTACTCTTTCTCAGGATTTGCTTTAAGGTTATTCAATAAAGGTGTAATAGCGTTATACAACTCATCCAATTTCTCTTGGGCTGAATCATAATTACTAGAGCTTTGCTCTACCACCTTACTTAATTGCTGGACTGAGTCTAAATCTTTCTCATCGATAAGGGTAAAACCAAAATCAAAATCATCCATATAACACCTTAATCCCTAACGTCCAGTTTTCAGCCGCGTCTTCAACATATTGTAATGACTTAAATGGAAAGTCTTCTGTTCCTAATCTAACCCCATCTTTATCTTTATAGGTAATTGAATAGTATGAATGATCTCCATCCATGTCAGTAATAACTCTATAAATCTTTGCTACTGCTTTATCTTCGCGGTAGTATTCACTTATTAATTTCTGATTGTTCATCTTCCATCTCCTGTCTCATTAATTCCATATAATCTAGCTTATGTTGCTTAGGCATATCTTCTACTGTTGATAATTCTTCTTTAAAACCGTGTTTCATGTAATCTTCCCAATTCATTACGTATCGTTTACCGTTACCTATTGGTTGTGTGTAAATAGCCATTGTATAAAGTCTCCTCTAATCTATTCGCTTCAGCTTCACATGATTCTCTACCTTGAGAGAATTGCCATGCATGAACCATCTCATGACATAACGTAAGCATCATGCTTTCATTTGATTGATTGGTATCTAACTCAATATCAATCTCCCCGTCGTGTATATCATAACACCAGCCTAATGCACCATCATGCTTAAGGCAACACTCTGTTATGATTATATCAAGATCATGTCTTATATATAAATGATCTCTGCAATAATCAACAATGGCTTCTAATTCCACGGACCATTTCTATCTTTACCGTAACTACTTAAAAAATGATCACCTTCATTACGTTTATCATTGGCGTTGGTTCTTACCTTACCACACATCGAATCGTATCGTTCTCTGATCATTGACAATTCTGTTTCAAGGTCGATGATTCTCATTTCGAGTTCACCAACCTCTAATTTATGTTTTGTTTCTAATTCTTCAAAATGTTCTTTTAAAGCTCCCATTTCTTTTTCCTCCAAGTGGCTTTGTAATGCATTTATAAATCTACCCATCAATTCTCTTTATAATCTCATCCAACTTCTTATTCAAAGCTCTCATCATTTCCAATAAATCATCTAAACTGTCGCTTACATTTTTCATAGTAGTCCTTGATCGATATATTTTTTATATTCTTTGTACTTCATATATTCCATAACATTTAAGTCCATAACGAACTCCTAATTTTAACAAGTCTAATAAGCATCTTCTCATCTTCTTTAAGATTATCCTTCTCAATCTTATTTGATTTGGTTAACCACTTCTTCTGAAGTTTCTTTAACTCTTTAGTGTCTAAATCATCTCTAAAGAAGTTATCAGCATCGTCACCATAAACCTCTTTCTTTACTTTATGATATGCTTCCCATTCTTCCATAGCATCGTCTTGTCTATATGGTCTTTGGTTTGTCCACCAATCATATAATTCATATTGTTCCCTGGCATTAGCAGATTGTGTCTTATTACCTTTCCAAGAATCATCATTATCTAATCCCATTTCCCAAAGTAGATGAGACACTCCAGGTTGCTCAGACTTGTTGTTGGTTTCTTTCTCGTGCCAAGTC
>Ga0233449_1001033_pt1 | contig 27658 bp, 27 predicted proteins | sample SI_124_October20_FD_183012 | JGI IMG/M metagenome (GOLD analysis project Ga0233449, IMG submission 183012) | Seawater microbial communities from Saanich Inlet, British Columbia, Canada - SI_124_October2016_200_MG | ecosystem: Environmental > Aquatic > Marine > Inlet | place: Canada: British... | reverse complement strand
AGAATTAGTAAAAAAGATGGTTCATTCCGACTGGGAAAAAGTAAAACGTAGGGGCTATTAAGAAAAGAATGAAGGTTAAAGGAATTAGGAAGCGGGATAAAAGGTGAATCTAGGGTTTGAAAATTTACAAGTATGGAAAAGAAGTGTAGTTTTATCTTCCCAAATATATAAAAATTTCAAAAAGTGTAATGACTTTTCTTTCTCATCCCAAATTACTCGTTCATCCTTATCTATCCCCTCAAATATTTCTGAAGGATATGAACGTGAAACAATCAAAGACAAAAATAGGTTCTATACAATCGCAAAAGGTAGTGCGGGAGAATTAAGAACTCAGATTATTATTGGTGTTGAGATAGGGTATATTGAAAAGGCAACAGGAGAAGAATGGACAAATGAAACCAGAGAATTATCCGCCATGATAACGGGGCTTATTAAATCGAATTTGAATAAATCATGATTAAGAAAAATCCAGATAATACTTCAAATCTGAATCCTGAATCCTTACACCTATCACCTAAATCGAAAATTTATATCGCTGGCCACAACGGCATGGTCGGCTCAGCCATTTGGCGCAACCTAGAATCCAAAGGCTATACCAATCTCATTGGAAGATCATCCAAGGAATTGGATCTCCGAAATCAAGCCCAAGTAGAAGCATTTTTTGAAAAAGAAAAACCTGAATATGTCTTTTTAGCCGCTGCAAAAGTTGGAGGGATTTTAGCAAATGATACCTATCGCGCAGAATTTATTTATGATAATCTTCAGATTCAAAATAATGTGATTCATCAATCGTATATTCATGGAGTTAAGAAACTATTATTTTTGGGTAGTTCATGTATTTACCCAAGAGATTGTCCCCAACCTATGAAGGAAGAATATTTATTAACGGGAGAGTTGGAACAAACCAATGAACCATATGCGATTGCAAAGATTGCTGGGATAAAAATGTGTGAAAGCTATTACAGGCAATATGGTGCAAATTTCATATCGGCTATGCCGACTAATCTTTATGGACCTAATGATAATTATGATTTAGAAACATCTCATGTGTTACCGGCACTTTTAAGAAAAATTTATCTTGGAAAATCCTTAGAAAATAATAATTGGGATACTATTCGAGCAAATCTAAACAGAAATCCAATCAAAGGCATCAATGGCTCATCCTCACTAGATGAAATTCTTATTATTTTAAACAATAATGGTATTTCAATTACATCTGAAGATTCGACATCTGGCATCCGCCCACTGGTATCTATTTCACTCTGGGGTTCTGGCAATCCAAAGCGCGAATTTCTTCATGTGGATGATATGGCAGAAGCATGTATCTATTTGATTAGCAACTATAATAAAAATCAATTTGTAAATATTGGGTGTGGACAAGAAATATCCATCAAAGATTTAGCAACTAGGATAAAAGAAATCGTAGGATACCATGGGAAATTGAAATTTGACACGACAAAACCTGATGGCATTATGAAGAAATTGACAGATATATCTGTATTAAACGCACTTGGATGGAAATCTACTATCCACATCAGAGAAGGATTAATAAATTATTATAGATGGTATTTAAAGCATAATAATTGATGTTCATAATATTTTCTAATTATACTCGTTTCTTAAAGCCACTATCTTATTATGTAGAACAAAGACTCGCAGTATTTTTTGAATCTGCTATTGAATTTTTGAACGTAGCAGTTTGATGGTAATACAATAATTAAAGAGCATAAAATAATAAACATTTTTTTAAAAATAAAAACCTATACTACTTGCCCCAAATAAAAAAAATCTGGAATCACTTATCAAAACACCGACAAAAACAATTCGGGTTACTTCTCCTGCTTATGATCTTCGGCTCGCTTGCAGAAGTCATCAGCATGGGTGCTGTGCTCCCGTTTCTTGGTGTACTTACATCCCCAAAAGAGTTTTATCAACACCCTCTAATGCAGCCTATTATTCAATTTCTACAACTTACTGCACCAAGCCAGCTTTTGTTACCACTTACTATTACATTTATCCTTGCGGCATTACTTGCTGGTATTATCCGCATTACCCTTCTATACACAATGACTAGACTCTCGTTTTCAACTGGTGCAGATATAAGTATTAATATCTATCGTCGCACACTTTATCAAGAGTATTCAATCCACGTAGGTCGAAACAGTAGCGAAGTAATTAATGGTATTATTTCAAAAACGAGCATTGTTATACACAATATAATCAATCCAATATTAATTTTTATCAGCTCTATGTTTTTAATAATAGCGATCATCTCTGCACTTTTCTCTATTAATATCCAAGCTACAGTTATTGCATTCATAGGTTTTGGCATTCTTTATTGGGGAGTCATTCGTTTTACTCGTCAACACCTTAAAAAAAATAGCGAATGCATCGCAAAACAATCTACACAAATAATTAAAGCTCTTCAAGAGGGGTTGGGGGGTATTCGTGATGTCATCATCAATGGTAGCCAACAATTTTATTGCCAGCTTTACCAAAATGCAGATATACCTCTTCGTAGAGCTGAATGTAATAATATATTCATTAGCGGAAGTCCTCGCTTTGCCATGGAGGCTGTTGGTATGACTCTCATTGCATATTTAGCTTATACAATGAGTCTAAAGGAGGATGGATTGCAAACAGCTATTCCAGTACTTGGTGCATTGACCTTGGGATCTCTTCGCCTTATTCCTGCTTTGCAGCGATCCTATAGTGCATATAGCACCATAAAGGGGTCGTTTTCGTCGTTTAAAGATGTATTAGATCTGTTGGATCAACCTATGCCGAGTTTTGCTAAACAGCCATTACCAACACCCATTAATTTCAAAAAACATATCAATTTAAAAAACATAAGTTTTAATTATACTGCAGACAAACAAGGGATACTAAACAAAATAAATCTAAAAATAATAAAAGGGTCACGTGTTGGTTTTGTAGGTAAAACAGGTAGTGGAAAAAGTACTTTGTTGGATATTATAATGGGGTTGCTTTTTCCTACGGAGGGTATTCTTTTTATTGATAATCAGCCAATAACAGTCGAAAACTATAGAAAATGGCAAATGCATGTTGCCCATGTACCACAAAATATTTATTTGGCAGATAGCACAATTGAAGAAAATATAGCCATTGGTATACCAAAGGAGGAAATTGACCAAAAACAAATTCTAAAAGTCGCAAAGCAAGCTCACATTGCAGGACTTATCGATAGTTGGCCGGATAAATACCAAACTTTTGTTGGGGAGCGGGGGATTCGTATCTCAGGAGGTCAAAGACAAAGACTTGGCATTGCACGGGCACTTTACAAGCAAGCAGATGTGCTTATTTTTGATGAAGCAACAAGTGCTTTGGATAACGAGACAGAACAAGCGGTGATGGAAGCTATACAAGATCTTGACAGAGATTTAACAATCCTAATTATTGCCCATCGTCTAACAACTTTAAAAGGGTGTGATCTAATTGCAAAGTTAGATGAAAATGGAATTTTGCATGTTGAGAAGTATAACGAGATGATAGCCTAAATGAAAAAAATATTAATTACCGGTGCAACCGGCTTTATCGGCTCACATTTAATAGAGTATCTTGTTGAAAAAGGATACAGTGTTATAGCCTTTGATCGTTATAACTCCAATAATAATTGGGGATGGCTTGAAGGCTCAAATTATATAAATGATTTTCAAGTGATTTTGGGCGACATTCGTGATTATGATTCCGTTTCAAAAGTGATGGTTGGTTGTGATGCAGTGTTTCACCTAGCGGCATTAATTGGTATCCCATATTCCTACATATCACCGCTAGCCTATATACGAACTAATATTGAGGGTACATACAATGTGCTGGAAGCCGCAAAAAATCTGAATATCGAACAAGTATTAATTACATCTACAAGTGAAACATATGGAACGGCGCAATATGTCCCTATTGATGAGAAACATTCTTTGGTTGGGCAGTCACCCTATTCTGCGTCTAAAATTGCAGCAGATCAATTAGCCATTAGCTATTATAAATCATTTGAACTACCGGTAAAGATAGTTAGACCCTTTAATACTTACGGGCCAAGACAATCTGCTAGGGCAATTATTCCAACAATTATTTCTCAAATACTTAATGGAAAAACTGAAATTAACTTAGGAAGTCTTTCGCCTACTCGTGATCTTACTTTTGTGAAAGATACTTGTTCCGGTTTTGAAGAAATTTATAAATCAGAAACTTTGTTTGGAGAAGTCACAAATATTGGCATGAAAGCCGAAATCTCTATTGGTGATTTAACACAATTAATTGCAAAATTAATGAAGGTTGAATTGACGATCAAATCAAGTGAAGAAAGAATTCGCCCTGAAAATAGTGAAGTTGAGAGACTTTTTTGTGATAATACCAAATTATTAAAGCATACTTCATGGAAGCCAAATTATACTTTTAAGCAGGGTATTGGTGAAGTTATTGAATGGATGAAAAAACCTGAAAATTTGAATTATTTTAAATCTGATAAATATAATGTATAAAATTCCATTATCTGTCCCATCTTTAAATGGTAATGAAATGCAATATGTTAAAGAATGCATTGATACAGAGTGGGTTTCATCTGCGGGGAAATATGTGGATCTATTTGAACAAAAGATTACTAAATATACAGGATCAAAATTTGCTGTTGCTTGTGTGAATGGAACTGCTGCAATTCAAGTCTCTCTGCGATTAGCAGGTGTTGATGCTGGCGATGAAGTCATTGTAAGCGCATTAACATTTATAGCTTCCGTGAATGCCATTACTTATAATAATGCAAAGCCTATTTTTTTGGATGCAGATAAATATTATAATTTGGATTCTGAAAAAACGATTGAATTCATTAAAAATGAGACAGTTTTTAAAAACGGATTTACTTACAATAGTAAGACGAATAATAAAATTACAGCAATAATCCCTGTCCATGTTTGGGGGAATGCTTGTTGGCTTGATGAATTGACTGATTTATGTAAAAAAAGAAATATTGCTGTTGTAGAAGATGCCTGTGAAAGTCTGGGCACTTTCTATAATGATGGTAAGTATAAAGGCAAGCATACGGGCACAATTGGGAAGTTGGGTTGTCTGTCTTTTAATGGAAATAAAATTATTACAACCGGTGGCGGTGGCATGATTTTGACAGACGATAAAATATTAGCGGAAAAAGCAAAATATCTTTCGACTCAAGCAAAGGATGACCCCATTCGTTATGTACATAATGAAATTGGCTATAATTTTCGTCTAACAAATATTCAAGCTGCTTTGGGTGTGGCTCAATTAGAACAATTGCCAGCAATCATTAAAAGGAAAAAAGAAATATATGATTTTTATCAATCAACGATTGAAAATATTGAGGGTTTATCTTTATCAAAAGTGCCAGATTATGCAGATAACAATCACTGGCTGAATCTATTGCAAATTGACACTGGTATCTATGGCGATGACAGAGAAGATATCGTGAAAAGATTAGAAGAAAATGGCATCCAAACCCGTCCTGTATGGAAATTGAACCATGAACAGAAACCTTACAAGGATTGTCACTATTATAAAATTGAAAAAGCTGAAAATTTAGTAAATAACAGCCTGTGCTTACCATCTTCTTCAAACCTTTCCAATGAAAATCTTAATAAGATTGTTAGCGTATTAAATGGATAAAATGAAAATAGGATATTTTGCTGATGGTCCTTGGAGCCATAAGGCTTTTAAAATAATTATTGCAGACTCTGAATTAAAAATTGAATTTATTTGTGTTAGGTTTGATACAAAGGATGATACTTTAAAAAAATATTGTAGTGATTATGAAATTGATTATTTAATGGATAAAAATATTAATTTTAAAGAATTTTTAGAGGTAATTGCTCAATATAATTGCGACTTATTTGTATCTTTGAGTTTTAATCAAATATTCAAAAATACAATTTTAAATATGCCTAGATTTAAATCTATAAATTGTCATGCTGGGAAACTACCATTTTACAGAGGACGAAACATTTTAAATTGGGTATTAATAAATGATGAAAAAGAGTTTGGTGTTACAATCCATTATATGGATGATGGCATTGATACTGGAGATATAATATTACAAAAATCGTTTCCAATCACAGACTCAGATAATTATTCTACACTGTTAGTTAGAGCCTATGAAGGATGTGCATTATTATTGTATAAATCCATAAAAAAAATCAAAGCCGGGACGGCAAAACGAATATCACAACGATCAATTCATCCGGTTGGGTTTTATTGCTCTGATAGGAGAGAAGGCGATGAAAAACTTTCTTGGAATAAGTCTTCAAGAGATATTTTTAATTTTATTCGTTCAATTAGTTTACCTGGGCCACAAGCGAGAACATTTTTAGGTGAAAATGAAGTTTTTATTAATCGCGCAGAATATATTCCCGATGCTCCCAATTATAAAGGTATTCCAGGTGCAGTTCTAAAAGCGGATAAAAAGGGACTAATTATAAAAACAAAAGATTCATTTATTCGAATAGTGGAGTGGAGTTGTAAATCTAAAATTAAAACGGGCAATAGATTGAAATGAGTGTAATAATCATTGCTGAAGCTGGAGTAAACCATAATGGTTCAATAAAGTTAGCAAAAAAATTAATAGATGTTGCAGCCGAAGCAGGAGCTGATTTTGTGAAGTTTCAAACGTTTAAAGCAGAAACATTGGTGACCAAAACTGCAGATAAAGCGGAATATCAAAAAGAAATAACGAATACTAATGAATCCCAATTTGAAATGATTAAAAAATTAGAGTTAGATAGAAAAACTCACGAAGAATTAATAGATTATTGTAATACTAAAGACATTCAATTTCTATCTACAGCATTTGATCATGATAGTATTGAATTGTTGGCGGAATTAAATATTCCCCTTTTTAAAATTCCATCAGGTGAAATAACAAATTTGCCTTATTTGTGCCATATTGGAAAAATGGGAAAACCAATTATAATGTCTACAGGTATGTCCACGTTGGATGAAGTTCATAATGCGTTGAATATTTTGATAGAATCGGAAGCAGAAAAAGAGCAAATAACTATTTTGCATTGCAACACCGAATATCCTACACCTATGAAAGATGTAAACTTGAAAGCCATGCTTAATATCAAAGATGAACTGGGAGTAAACATAGGCTATTCAGACCATACGCTTGGAATTGAAGTCTCCATTGCTGCCGTTGCCATGGGTGCAACTGTAATAGAAAAGCACTTTACATTGGATAGGAATATGTCGGGCCCTGATCACGCTGCCAGCCTGGAGCCGGAAGAACTGAAAGCCATGGTTACCGCCATCCGCAATATAGAAAAAGCCATGGGTGACGGCATTAAAAAACCAAGTCCAAGCGAAACGAAAAATATATCTGTCGCTCGCAAATCTATCGTGGCAAAAATGCCAATCAAAAAAGGTGAATTATTTACGGAAGAGAATTTGACAGTTAAAAGGCCGGGAACAGGTATTTCACCGATGGAATGGGATAGGTTGATTGGAAAAAGATCCAATATAGCTTATACCACCGATGATTTTATAGAAACTTGAAACGGATACTTGTAACCGGGGCGACAGGATTTATTGGTAACAGGCTCGTTGAAAAATTATTAGATAATGGGTATGATGTTATTCCAGTTGGAATGACTCTAAAACCCTGGACGTCTGATTTTATACGTGAAAATCTTCATAAAATAGATTTAGTTACTGAAAAATTACCTGATTTGGGTAAGATTGATTGCGCTTGTTTATTAGCATCAAGACAACCATATAAGGAAAATGAATGGAGCAAATACTATGAAATTAATTCAAAACAAATATTCCATTTTTTAAATATAGATATGGATCAATTGATCTATATATCAACTACAACTGTAAATCAAATTAATGGTATCCCAAATCCTAAAAATTATTACGGATTAAGTAAAGCATTAGGTGAGCGATTGCTTGAAATTAACAAGGGTCATTTTAAACAATCTTCGATTTTAAGATTTCCATCAGTAATGGGCGTTAACCATCATGGAGGAATAATTAATGATTTAAAAGCATGGATAGATAAAGATGAGAAAATCGATTTATATGATGGTGGTAGAAAATATAGAAATATTCTACATGTGAATGATGCCGTTTCTGCAATTATTCGTGTAATTGAATCAAGTAAAAAACTATCGCAATATGAAGAATTTGAAATCGGGAGTAAAAATTCAAATACATTAAGTGAAATTGCAAATATATTAATCCGTTTAATGGATAAAGATATAAAGGTTAATTTATTGAAAAAGTCGACGAACACTAATGATGTTTATGTTAATAATTCGAAAGCGGTATCCAAACTTGGATATTTACCAAAAACTATCGAAGATGGAATTAAACAATATTTAAAAGATTGTAATTATGAAGTATAATACAGCATTACCGTTTTTTTCTAAAGATGATATAGATGAAATTATCCCACAATTAGAAGAAATTCTGAAGGGAAACGGCTTTTTTACAAAAGGTCCCAAGGTAAAAGAATTTGAAAAGTTATTTGCTGAATATATTGGATCTCAATATGGTGTAGCAGTTAACTCTTGTACTTCTGCTCTTGAATTAGTATTAAAAGCAATTGGTATTAGCGAAGATGATGAGGTAATAGTGCCAACCCAAACTTTTGTATCTACTGCATCTTGTGTTGTTAATAATGGAGGCACTCCCATTTTTTGTGAAATTGACCATAATCATTTAATCGATTTTGATGATTTAACAGCAAAAATAACTAATAATACAAAAGCAGTTATTATTGTCCACTTTGGTGGATTGATTCACCCCGATATATGGGAAATAAAGAAATATTTAAAAGAAAGAAATATTTATTTAATTGAAGATGCTGCTCACGCCCATGGTGCCAAAATTGATAATGTATTTGCGGGGAATATTGGGGATTTTGGATGTTTTTCTTTTTATTCAACTAAAATAATGACAACGGGTGGAGAAGGTGGTTTTATTTCTACAAATAACGAAAAACTTTTTGATCTATGTTCAAGTTTTGGGGCAATTGGCATTGATAAGAAATCTAAAAATGAAATATATATAAATGCCGGAAGCAATAATCGATTAACAGAATTTCAGGCAATCTTAGGGATTAGTCAGTTAAATAAATTAGAAAGTTTTGTTAAACATAGAATTATAGTCGCAGGTGTTTATAAAAATAAATTATCACAATTAGTAGAAGATGGCTTAATAAAATTTCAAGAATACCCACAAAATATTAGACATCCTTATTGGATGTTTATGGTTTTAATAGAAAATGATGATTATAAAAGAATAAATATTAAAGATAAGCTAAAAACGGATAATATAAATATTAGTTGGCCTTATCAGCCCTTACTTCACCAACAGCCTGTGTTTAGTGTATTAAATCAAAAGGGGTTAAAAAAATCGGAAGAACATACCCAAAAACATTTATGTTTGCCGATACATTTGGGGATTACAGTCAGTGATGCAGAATATATTTCCACTAAATTTATTGACTGCTTTGATCTTTAAATGATTGTAAGTATTCATCAACCACAATATGTACCATGGCTTCCTTACTTTTCTAAAATAGCAAGGGCTGATACATTCGTTTTTTTAGATAATGTTCAGTTTCAAAAAAATGGATTACATAATAGGAATGAACTTAAAAATAGCAACGGACGTTTTTGGTTGACAGTTCCTGTATCTGCTCATTTGGGTGATAAATTAAAAGAAGTTAAAACAGTCAATACAGGGTGGTCAAAAAAACATATTAAGAGTATTAAACTAAATTATGGTAAATCAATTAATTATGAGTTCTTTACCAATCATATTCAAAATATATTAGAGCAGAATTTTGAAAATCTTGTGGATCTAAATATTAAAATAATCGAAATAATATGTCGGAAATATTTTAAGATTGATACAGAAATTATAAGGCAGTCTGATATAGATGTAGAAGGTGAAAAGTCAGAATTAATATTGAATATATGTAAAAATTTAAATGCTAAAAACTATTTAAGCGGACCGGGTGGAGAAGACTACTTAAATGAAAGTGCATTTGAAAAACACAAAATAGATATAACCTATTTAAAAAACACTTTTCCACAGGAATATTCACAGTTACATCCAAAGCTTGGTTTCATTAATAATATATCTGCCCTTGATTTTATTTTTAACGTGGGCAATGACTGGGAAAGGTATTACACATTATGAGATTATTATGTGTAACAGGTATCAGATCTGATTATGATATCCTATATCCGGTCTTATCGGAACTTAAGAAAGCTAATCATGAATTAATCATTGTTGCGTCGGGTGCTCATCTTTCAGATCAGCACAATAATACGTATAAACGAATTATAGAAGATGGCTTTCAAATTGAGGATAAAGTTGATACGTTACTATCTACAGATAGAGCCGTTCAAAGGAGCAAGGGAACGGGATTTCTAATCCAAGGATTAACCCAAACAGTGGAGCGGACAGACCCAGATTTCCTATTGGTGCTGGGTGATAGAGAGGAAAGTATTGCTACAGCCATTGTTGGTAATTATATGGAAAAATTAGTGGTTCATATTGGTGGCGGAGATCCAGTTTATGGCAATGCAGATGACCCTATTCGTTTTGCGGTATCCAAGCTGGCTCATATTCATTGTTGCACCGCACAGCCTTATGCGGAAAACCTGCAAAAAATTGGAGAGGAAAATTTCCGTATATTTTTCACAGGTAATCCAGCTTATGCAAATATTGATTTTGTACCGGTGATTGAAAAAGCAGATTTGATGAATCAGTTGGATATTAAAAGTGAAAATTATATTGTAATCATCAAGCATCCATTAAGTTCTGAAGTTGAATCTGCTGGTGAGCAGATGGAAACAGCGCTAAAATCTTTAGATGCATTCTGTGATAAACATAATTTTCAAGTTGTGTGTATTCCACCTAATTCAGACCCAGGGTCTCATAAAATGAAGATGGTCCTTGAAAAATATTCTGAAAAAGACTGGCTCATTAAAGCAGAAACCTTGCCACGAATACAGTTTATAAATCTAATGCGACACGCTAGAGCATTAGTGGGTAATTCAAGTATGGGAATTTTAGAAGCACCGCATTATAAATTGCCTGTTGTTAATATAGGGAACCGTCAGCAAGGAAGGCTAAACGCTGGTAATGTTGAATTTGTACCTTATATAAATGATGAAATTATTATAGCAGTAGAAAAAGCAACTTTAGATGATGAATACCGTCAAAAGATTAGAAATTTAGAGAATCCTTTTGGTGATAGTTCAGCGCCGCAAAAGGTGATGGAAGCAATTGAATCCGTGGATTTAAATAATAGGAAATGGTATGTTAAACAAAAGTTGTGTTAAATGTCTAAAGTATTAGTTATTGCACCCCATCCAGATGATGAAACGTTGGGTTGTGGGGGAGCTCTTTTTAAGCATAAAGCTGAAAGTGATGATATCTATTGGCTTATTATAACGGGTATCAGTCAAGAGGGCGGCTGGCAAGAAAAGGTTGTAAAAAAACGCGATAATGAAATTGATGCAGTGGCAGAAAAATATGGGTTTTCTGATGTATTCAATTTGCGATTACCCACAACAAAAATGGATACGCTACCTGTCTCTGATTTGATAGAGAAAATTTCTAATGTTTATAAAAAAGTGGAGCCAGATATAATTTACATGCCTTTTGCCTACGATGTGCATACCGATCACCAGATCATTGCCAAGGCTTTGCAGTCCACATTGAAATGGTTTAGATATCCACACATTAAAAAAGTATATATGTATGAAACGCCATCTGAAACTGAATTTAATTTTGTTGAAAACAGAATATTTAGTCCCAATGTGTTTGTAAATATTTCTCAATATATAGATAGTAAAATTGAAACCATGATAATTTATGATGGAGAAATGGGCGAGTTCCCTTTTCCAAGGAGCGAAAAAACGCTACGCTCATTGGCTGCATGGAGAGGAAGTCAAAGTGGTTTTGAATCTGCAGAAGCTTTTGAACTTGTGTATGAGAGAAAAGAATGAAAGATATTACTGTAAAACCTAATATTACCATCCGCCAAGCAATGAAGACCTTGGACAAAACAGCAGAGAAATGTCTACTTGTTATAGATGATAATAATAAGCTTTTGGGGACGCTTACAGATGGTGATTTGCGTCGCGGTATATTGAGTGGTATGAACTTTTCAGAAAAGATTTTAGAATGTTATAATAGGGATGCGACTACATTTACCCAAGGGAATTACACCCAAGAAGATGTGAAACGATTATTGCAAGATAAAAAATTAGATTTAATCCCTATCATAGATAAAAATGGTAGGGTAGTTGATTACTTAACGTGGTCAAATATCAATGAGGGGAAACAAGGGAAAAAGGTACTGGACGATGTTTCAGTCGTTATCATGGCTGGGGGTAAGGGAACAAGAATGGAACCCTTTACGAGCGTTTTACCTAAACCATTGATTCCTATTCATGAAAAACCTATCATTGAGCATATTATTGAACGATTTACGGATATGGGTTGTTCAGACTTCCATTTAACCGTGAACTATAAAGGAAAAATCTTAAAAGCTTATTTCGAAGAATTAAAACCTGATTATAGTGTATCGTTCGTAGATGAAAGTCAACCATTGGGTACTGCAGGTAGTCTTCAATATTTAAAGGGGAAATTTGATAAGCCATTTTTCGTAACAAATTGTGATATTATTATTAAAGCAGATTATGTGAATTTATACGAATTCCATCAAAAAGGCGGTTATGATATAACCTTAGTCGCATCTGCCAAAGAATATATAATTCCTTACGGCACTTGCGAGTTGAATGTTGAGGGTGAACTATCACATATAAATGAAAAACCAAAATATGATTTTCTCATCAATACTGGGCTGTATATTCTGAGCCCCGATGTACTAAAACTGATTCCAGAAAACAAATTTTACCATATCACTCACTTAATTGAAGACACTAAGAATATTGGTAAAAAAGTTGGCGTATTTCCTATTGATGACGATGCCTGGATTGATGTAGGTGAGTGGGCAGAATATAAAAAAGTGATGGAATTATTGTGATAGATGGTAAATCGATCCTGGCGGTAATTCCTGCTCGTGGAAATAGCAAGCGTTTGCCCAATAAAAATATTTTAATATTGGTAGGAAAACCATTGATAGCCTGGAGTATAGAGGCTGGATTAAAAAGCGAATATATTGATAAAGTAGTTGTATCGAGTGATTCTAATGAAATATTAGATATTTCTAAAAAAAATGGGGCTAATATTGTTAAAAGACCAAGTGAATTGGCAAGCGACTTTGCAACTTCATTTGATGCCATAAAACATGCAATTGATATTTTAGATGAAAAATTTGATTTTGTGATATTGCTTCAACCTACAAGTCCACTGCGAAAAAGTGAGCATATTGATGAAGCTTTAGAATTACTTATTAACAAAAAAGGTGATGCAGTCATTTCGGTATGCGAAACAGATCATAGTCCGCTATGGTCAAATACGCTACCAAAAGACAGGAGTATGGTAAACTTTTTGAAAAATGAAGTTTTAAATAAAAGAAGCCAAGATTTAGTCAAATATTATCGCTTAAATGGTGCAATTTATATTTGTAGAATGGAAAAACTTTTAGAAGAAAAAAGTTTTTTTCTTAAAGATAATATTTATGCTTATAAGATGGATAGAGAGAGTTCTGTTGATATAGATGAAAAAATTGATTTCCAATTGGCTGAACTAATGATCGAAAAAGAAAATTAATAAAACCGCAATAATCGGTGCAGGTCGGTGGAATGTGGAAATGATAACCAATGATCACCGTTTTATATTTAGCCTGATGGAAAGACTTCAAATACAAAAGAAAGGTAGTGTGAAAATTGATTTTGATGTAGAATATTGATTATTCGTTGGATAAAAAGTTTAAGCCGGGTCTTTATCGGCAGACAGAATACTTTATAAATAATAAATATGATTAACTTTTAGGTGCAAAACGAAATGTCGACATGCTTAAATATTATAATATAATTAGCAAATATAGGTAGGAGCTTAATATCTTGAATTCAACTATTAAGTGCAACTCAATGTTTGGCTGTGAAAGAAACGGAGCTGCTGTAGGCTCTGCACATTTCTCACAGCTATATAAGAAGTGCACAAATGAAACGCTACAGCCAGCTCACGCTGGAAAAAAGATACGGAACATATTCGTTGCTTAAAACAGGACTTACACAATCGAAGATTGCCGAAGTGATTGGCATTCACAAATCGACCGTTAGTCGAGAACTTAAACGGAATCGTGGTGGACGGGACTATCGCCCCAAACAGGCCGATGCGTTAGATGATAATCTGCAAATTCTTGAAGTAAAATTCACTAATTATCTTCCACAAACAGTTAAATATATACTTAATAGTATACAAGCAATTCCACATAGTATTAGTAAGTATACTCTCTGTCAAAGATATATTAATTATAGACCATGGACAGATAAGCTTTTAGTACCATTTTAATTTATAGTTTAAAGTGCATTATTTTAATTAAGAGAATAGCAATTATTGGTTTGGGTAGTATTGGAAAACGGCATTTACGTCTGGCCCTGGAATGATAAAACGAATTATGTATCATTAGGTCAGATAACATCTGGATGAAATCAACGAAGATATGTTATACATACACGAATGTGTACAAACACAATTATATTAAACAATAAAAACAAAATAAGTTATGTATAGAAATATTATAGAAGGAGTTAGATCGCTTTTGAAACGATTCGATATTGTGGTTACCAGATATTCTACACTGGAACAACATAAACTTGAACTGGATGAAAAATTGGCAAACGATTTGAAGTTTTTGTTGGGTTTACCGAAAAATAATGCTCACAAAGTGTTGTCACTTTTTAAAAAATCCAAATCACAGATTAGACAAGACCTTTTTGTTTTATCCGAGTTAGATTTCAAGAGATGCGGTTTTTATGTTGAGTTTGGCGCGGCAAATGGTGTTTTTCTAAGTAATAGTTATTTGCTTGAAAAAGAGTTTGGTTGGAATGGTATATTAGCGGAGCCAGCCAGATGCTGGCATAAAGAAATTAAGGAGAACAGAATTGGGGCAATTATTGAGTATGATTGTGTTTGGCGTGATTCTGGTATGACACTTACTTTCAATGAAACTAAAATGCCTGAGTATTCGACAGTAGATGAGTTTAAGTCAACAGATGAACATGCGAATTTACGAAATAAAGGGAATACATATAGGGTAAAGACTATTAGCTTGAATGATCTTCTCGTTAAGCATAACGCACCAACAAAGATAGACTATCTCTCGATTGACACAGAAGGGAGTGAATTTGAAATACTAAATAATTTTGATTTTGATAGATACAAAATTTCCATAATTACGTGCGAGCATAACTTCACACCTGAAAGAGAAAATATACACACGCTCTTATCATCAAAAGGATATCAAAGGAAATTTGAAAATATTTCACAGTTTGAAGATTGGTATGTTCTAACTGAATCCGCAGAATCATCAGTCTGAAGGCACCCTATGGCGCTGAGTACCTATTCTTCGAAGTCGTCCAGATTTGGGTTGCTTTTGAGTATAGTAACTTTATGAACTCATATAACTAAAAGAGATAGAAATGATTTACTTCTTAGTGAATAATAATTATAACTATATCATGGTTGAAAGAATGTTGGAAGACCTTCAGAACTATAGTTTGGCTTTGATACAGGTGCCATATGAATTAAAAATATTGAATAAAGATGACAGATTTTCAGATATATATTTATTCAAGAATCACTCAGGGATGTCCATTACTTCCCCAATAAAAATTTTAAATATGATGAGTGAGATAGATAGATGTTTAGCCCCAAATGAAAATGATATCCTGTTGGCTACCTGTGACTTTGACTTGGTAAATCAATATATAATCCAAATTTTTTTTTCAGTTAATTCCAGAATTTATTTATTGGAAGATGGAGGAGCTTGGAACCTAACTGGTGAATCCCCACCTTTCCGGAGTAAAATTAGAGAGCTTGTGCTAAGATATGTTTTTGGATTTAAGTATATGAGGATAAAGAAATTTGGGGAACAAATTTATCCGATTATGGATGATTCACTATTTAGTGGGATAATTTCTGATTTTTGGGTGGTAACAAAAAGGGAAATTAAGTTGTTTGCGATTGAGAACAAGATGGACAAAGTAATAGTATCGGATAAGAAAGGCGCAATTTTTCTGAATGAACCGATTTATTTGTACTATTCAAGCGAAGAGGGATATATCGATTTTCTTATTCAAATCATAGCACAATGTGAAGTATTTGCCCCATTTCACTTTAAGTTCCATCCATCTGATAGTGAGTCCTTTAAAAAGGTAATTAAAACAAGAATACTTGATGATTTCCCATTTGTTAGTTTGTGCAATGATGAAAATCCTATTGAGTCAATAATTGAAAGCTTTCCAGTTAAATATGTGATTTCAATTCTTTCGGTTGGGCTACATAATTTGATGCTGCGTGGATTAGTGCCGATTTATTTGAATAAAATATTCAATAAACAATTTCATAACATATCATTTGATGCGGTTGAAGTAAACTTGAAAGAAATCGGATGCGAGAGCCCTAGTACAATTCAAGAAATTCGCCCTGGATTTAATCCATTCAAAAAAAAACAAGATGATCTTAAGTCAAGAGAGTCCATCCGGAAGATTCTAAGACTCTGATGCGGTAATTTAAATTCTTGGAATCAGTCTGCAGAATCTAACGAACAATCTCCAACAAACAGGTAGGACAAATGATAACTATAATTATGCCAAGTTAAATGCAAGGAGATTATATTAGTCAGTGTATTGACTTTGTGCATAAGCAAAAGAATTAAAAGACAAATTCAATAGTAAATATTTTAAAATAATGATAAGTATCATAACGGTTGTTAAAAATGGAGTTTCGACAATTGAACGAACAATCTTAAGTGTAATTAATCAAGACTATTCAGATTTTGAATATATTGTTATTGATGGTGTTTCAACTGATGGTACCTTGGCTATTCTAGCTAAATATTCGAATGAAATCAATAAAGTCATTTCAGAGCCAGACACAGGTCTTTATGATGCAATGAATAAAGGTATTACATCAGCTCAAGGTGATTGGATATACTTTTTAGGATGTGATGATATATTGTATAATAGTTCAACTTTATCAAAAGTTTTTTCTAATAATCTCATTGGCGTAGATGTATTATATGGAAATGTTGAGTTTCTTCATTCTCATAAAATATATGATGGTGAGTTTAATTTTGAAAAATTATGTACAAAATCTCCATGTCATCAGTCTATTTTTTATAGAAAAGAACTATTTAAACGGTTCGGCAATTTTAATACAATCTATATTACTACTGCGGATTATGTCTTGCATGTACAGACATTTTGCTCAGGAGTTTGTTGGAAATACATAGATCAAATTATTGGAATATATAATGAAACTGGAGCTAGCTTTTATAGTAAAGATAAAGCCTATTTAAAGGAAAATTTCAGGATCCGTTTCGATAATTTTAGTCCTTTTGTATCGGTTATTGCTTTGTCTAAAGTTTTCTATTCTTCATATTTTCGTTTTTTAATATCACACAAATTATCAATAGGTTTAAAATATTTATTTCTTGTTATTAAAAGAGTTGGTTTTCTAAATCTTATTAGATTTCTCCCTCAGTTGTTAATACAGTATAAAATTGCGAATAAGTAAAAATAAATTCCCATTTCCTCAGATTATTGTTTGGTTAACTTTAACAAGTACTGCACCATTTATATTTTACACATGGCCAGGACACCCATATAAAATACTCACATTTGGATGCCTGTTCGTGATGCTATTCATGTTATTAATAAGCAAAAAACGAATCATTATTGATGAGCACATCCTTTTCGTTATTATTATTCAGGGATTATATCTTTTGTTTGTAATCCTCTTATATAATAATAATTATTCTAATTTTAATTTATTTATGCAACTTTTGTCATTGTTCCTTATTATTACTTTTATTGATAGTTATATTGGATTTGAAAATTTTGTACGGTCCTATATAAATGTCATGTTGATAATGGGAATAGGAGGCGCTATTATTTTTTTTATTCACGCCTTTATTGGTCTGTCACCGATTTTTGAAGTTCAATATTCTGAAGGTGGAATAACTTATTTTTTTGGGTTAACTAGCACAAATTATTATTATTATATAAATGATATTAGATTTCTTCGTGTTGCTGGTTTTTTTGACGAGCCTGGGGCTTTCGCTTTATTTTCACTTTTTGCTATTTTATTAAACAAAATATATTTTGATAATCGTAAAGTTGAAAAATATCTAATAATTTTTACGCTATTTACTTTTTCTATGGCTTTCTACATAATAATGATAGGATATTATTTCTTGTTCTATTTTAACCGTTCTAATTTAAAATATTTAGTGTTATTGAGTTTTTGTATTGGGGCGGCTAGTAGTTATTTATCAAATTATGAAGGTAATAATAGGACAATAGACTATTTATATAAAGCGACAGTGCAAAGATTAGAAAACGATGAGATGGGAATGAATGCAGTGGATAAAAGGATTGCCCGAGGGGCAGGTGATAAAAAAATATTTCTGGATTATCCTTTTTGGGGAGTACAAAATACTAATGAAGTTCGAGGAGCAAACATTTATTCTGTCATAGCAAACCATGGTTTATTTGGCTCATTATTTTATTATGCATTTCTTGTTTATTTTCTATTTTCTTTATTTAAATTAAAAGGATCAACAAGAGTATTATTCTTAAAGTCATTCATTGTAATTCTTGCTAATTTTTTTCATAGGCCTGAATTTTTTAGTGTCTTTACTTTATTAATAATATATTCAATGATTAGATATATGAATTTATATTCAAAAAAAATAAGAGTGACTAATTCTTATCAGCGACGTTCGGTTAAGGATTTGCATGTGATTAATCCTGGTTTGATTGCTTAATACATATGGTTCTATTGTGACAGATATAACTTGCGCAGTTCCCACGTTGAATAGCGATTGGAGCTTGACTGATACAATCACGTCTATTATTAGTCAAAAAGACTGTAAGGTCCGGTTAAATATCGTTGATAGTGGTTCAGCAGATAATACACTAGAGATATGTGAAAAGTTTATGTTAACCCCGGCTTATGTGCCACCGGGAAATATGTATCAGGCGATTAATTATGGCCTGAAAAATGCTAGTACAAAATGGTTAGTTTACACCAATTCGGATGATATTTTGTATACAGATTCGTTATCTCGGCTCATACATCACGGCGACGTCAACGGGGCTGACATAGTGTATGGGGTATGCGACTGGATTGACACCTATGGACGGTTTCTTTATTCTTATAATCCACCCCCCAATAATGTAATCTCCTGGTTCAGAATGGGAGTACAACCGTTTGCACAGCAAGCTACAATTTTTCGGAGAGAATTGTTTGAAAAAATGAATGGTTTTGATGAAACTTATAAATTAGCAGCAGATTTTGATTTTTGGTTGAGAGCTTGTTTATCTGGGGCAAAGTTTGTTCATTTGCCAGGATTACCCGTTGGCTGTTTCCGGCTACATAAAAAACAATTGAGTTACTTAAACAGTGTTAATCATCGAAAAGAAGTTTTGCAAAGCGTTTCAAAAGCTAATTTAAGAGCCGATCTTGGCGATCGGATTAAATTTTTGTGGGGACGTATGTCAAATATAGGAAATTATTGCGTTCGTATACTACGGCGTAGACAGTTGATAGGGCATTATACCTTGCCGCGATCAATGGATTCGTTATGATATTCTTGAATGTTGTTCTCCCCTGTATTTATTGAGATGTTACAAATTTTGTTTAAAAAGATTATAAAAATTTATGAATATTCTGTGTCTGCTTTCGGTTCAATCCGAAGGATGTGAAATAGTCGTGCATAGGTTTGAGATATGCCAGCTGGTACAACAACACGTAGAGGCAATTAGATTATGAGAATTGGACTTAATTTGCTCCATATCATGCCTGAGATTGGCGGAGGTTGGAACTATATATCTCGTTTGGTATCAGCACTTGGTGTAAAGGAAAACGGTAATTATTACGTCTGTTTTGTAACTTCAAAAAGTGCCGCATTAGTACCGGATAAACCGAATTTTGAGTGTGTAATTGTAAAGATAAATCCATTATCACGATTCCAGCGTATTTTTTATGAAAACACAATTCTGCAAATATCAGCTATGGTTCACCGACTCGAATTGATGCACTGGTTTGCACAAACTCAACCGTTTATAAATACTGTTCCGGGAGTGGTCTCTTTTTATGATTTACTTGTTTATGATAAGCCTCTTAGTTTTGATAAAATAAAACGTTTCTATATGCGAACAATGATGTCTAATGCTGTAAAGAACGCCTCGTTGCTTTTACCTATGTCTAAATCAACAGCCATGGCGCTTCGTTCCATTCTGAATGTAGATGAAAAACGTATGTCAGTAATTCCGGCTATTGTTAGCCCAGCATTTCAGCCGATTAATAAATCTGAGTCCAATGATTTTCGTTTGAAATACAATCTCCCTAATTTATTTTGGTTATATGTGGCGAATTTTTATCCGCACAAGAACCATTTGAGATTATTACAAGCATATAATGAATTAAAACTTGATGGAATTGATCCATGGCCTCTTGTACTACGCGGTGATAGTCGCGAATCATTGAATGATGTGATGGCAGCTATCAAGCATATGTCCCTTGAAAAAGATATAATATTTTTGCAACGAATTGATGAGGTTAAAATGCCATGCTTATATTCTGCGGCTGGAGCACTAGTATTTCCTTCTCTCTATGAGGGAGGAGGGATGCCTGTCGTTGAAGCCATGGCCTGTGGATGTCCTGTTATAGCTTCAGATATTCCAACAACAAGAGAATTTGGCGGTAAATCGGTTTCGCTATTTAATCCTCTTGATATTGAATCCATAACTGCGGCAATGAGGGTATTTCAAGAGGATACACATAAACGCCTTCAGGCGAGGCAATCAGGTTTTAATACTGCACGCGATTATTCCCCTGAATCTGTTATGAGAAAATTAGTTGACGCTTATAATAGCGTCAAAATCAGGTAGTGTAAAGTCCATTGCATTTATCTTATAAATCGAAGGCATAAAAAAAGGTTTTTTATGAAATGTGCGTTAATCTGTGGAATATCCGGACAGGATGGTTCATATTTGGCCAAATTTCTACATAATAAAGGCTATGAAGTTTATGGGACATCAAGAGATGCCCAGACTACCACATTTACAAATTTAAAAAAAATTGAGATTTTCGATAGTGTGAAACTTGAATCTATGGCTATCCATGATTTTCGTAGTGTATTACAGGTTTTAATGAAAGTCAAACCAGATGAAGTATATAATCTTGCTGGACTGACTTCAGTCTCGCTCTCATTCCAACAGCCAGTGGAAACAATAGAGAGTAACCTTATGGGAACTCTGACTTTACTTGAAGCAATTCGTTTTTCAGGTGCTAAAATTAAATTCTATAACGCTTGCTCATCAGAATGTTTTGGTGACACCGCCCTTGAAGCAGCTATTGAAGTTACACCATTCAGGCCTAGAAGTCCTTATGCTGTCTCTAAAGCAGCTGCATTTTGGCAAGTGATAAACTATAGAGATGCCTACGGGATTTTCGCCTGTTCCGGGATACTTTTTAATCATGAATCTCCATTAAGACCCGAACGGTTTGTAACTAAAAAAATAATATCCGCAGTATATCGCATTGCCCAAGGTTTACAAGACCATCTTTATCTTGGAAATTTGACTATTCAAAGAGACTGGGGATGGGCACCGGATTATGTAGAAGCGATGTGGCTTATGCTTCAGCAAAAGCAACCGGACGACTTCATTATTGCTACTGGAAAGACTCACTCGTTATTAGAATTTGTAGATGTTGCCTTCAAATGCGTAGGGCTTGAATGGGAAAAATATGTATCACAAGACGAAAAATTGATAAGGCCAACAGACATAGCTATTAGCAAAGCAAATCCAAAGAAGGCGCGAGATAAATTAGCTTGGACAGCGAATCATGATATGAAGGATGTGATTAATAAAATGATCCAGAGTGAATTTCATCAAAATTAATTGCATATATGGCAGCAGGAAAACCAATACTTTGTATGTTTGAAGGTACGGCCTCTAATATAATTTTAAAAACCTCATGTGGGTTGTCTTGTAAGTATCCGTTGTTTTAGTCTCAAAATACCGCCAAAGGGCAATATATGGCGAAGTGAGGGAAAAGATAGGTGGTATCATAAGAGATTTGAGCCGGCAAAAAGGTATTGAGTTGCTTGAAGGTCACGCAATGCCTAATCATGTTTTTTATTGAATGATTCAACCGTCTGATGCCGGTATTGGTGGACTTTTAGTCCGCACATTTAGACCCACCTGCTTCTAGCAGGTGGTGGTTCAGTTCTTTTTTAAGTGTACAAATGGGTAATGTTTTGACTCAAAAAGATAATGGTTTTGACCTATCAGGAAAACGATGCTTGTTAAGTCGTAAAAACCGTATAGCACGACAACTATGGATGCTTGTGTGGATTTTCTTGTTTAGGCCAAGTCCACGTCCCTTAAGGAAATGGCGGGCTTTCTTGCTTAAACTTTTTGGTGCTAATCTCGGACACAATGTGCGTATCTGGCCATCTTGCAAAGTGTGGGCTCCGTGGAACTTGATTGTTGGAGATAATACAAGTATCGGAGACGATGTGGATTGCTACAGTGTGGCGCAGATTACTATTGGCGCAAATACAATAATTAGCCAATACTCATATCTATGTGCTGCGACTCATGATTATAATGACCCAAAATTCCCTTTAATACCTAAAGCAATATCAATAGGAGATAGTGTATGGGTGGCTGCGGGCGCATATGTCGGGCCTGGTGTGAAAATTGGTGATGGTGCTATTGTTGGGGCAAAATCGTGCGTTTACAAAAATGTAGATCCTTGGACTATTGTCGGAGGTAACCCCGCCAGATTACTAAAAGAAAGAAATAGATGATTAAAAAAAAGAATGTCTTACCATGGGCAAAATATACAATTAGGTGAGTTAAAGAATCCCTAAGCTCTTAGATGTGAAGTTAACTATTATAACAGTTGTTAAGAATGCTATTAATTCTATAGAACACTGTATTAATTCTGTTCAACAACAGACTTATAAAAACGTAGAACATTTGATAATAGACGGTAAATCTATTGATGGAACAACTGAATTAATTCAATCTATAATATCTAAACCTTGCAAGATTAAAATTCGACATTTTGTCAAGGAAGATAGCTCTTTATGGCAAGCAATGAATACTGGCATCTCCCTGTCTACAGGGTTATATATATGTTTTTTAAATTCTGACGATATATTTTTTGATGAGGATGTATTGGGCGTTGTTCAAAGAAAACTTTTTAATTCAAATTTGGATGGAGTTTATGGGGATGTATTAATAGGTAAATTTAGTCGGAATAATTCATTTGAGTTGAAAAGAAAATATTCCGTGGACAAACTAAGTATTGATTATTTGCGTAGAGGAATTATGCCACCACACCCAGGTTGTTTTATTAGTAATAACTTGATTAGTAAAGTAGGAGGTTTCTCTTTATCTTGGAAAGATGTCCCTCCAGATTTTGAATTATTTGTGGTATTAGCTAAACAAGATGCCAACATTATACACGTTCCATCTAATTTTGTTAAAATGTCAATTCTTGGTTTGAGTCATAGAAATTATATCTACATAATTAAAAGGCCAATGAGGCAATTTAGAGCATTGAGGAATAATCACATTTCTGCAAATATATTTTTAATATATTTTATGAAGTTACGTAAACTATGGCAATATTATTTTTAAAATACAAATGTTGAAAAAATACTTATTGATGCAATAAACCGAAATAAATGAATCCAATTATAATTATAGGAGCTCCTCGTTCAGGAACAAACATATTACGAGATACCCTATCAATAATTAGTAACGTTAGGACTTGGGACTGTGATGAAATCCCTTATATTTGGTAATACGACAATAAAAAACATCAATCGGATATGTTGTTGTCAAGCTTAGCTACTCATAAAGCAAAGAAAAGTGGACCCCAAAAACTGGACAGGTGATTAAGTTATAAATTCTGCGTCAACAAATAGCAAAGGACTAAATATAAAATGAATAAAAAATTAATATTTGCGACAATCGGGCCAACATCCATGAGTAAAGAAATTATACAAAAAATGGATGAATCGGGAGTGGATATTTTTAGAATAAATTTATCACACACTGAATCTTGTGAATTTGAAACAATAGTTAATCAAGTTTCTAAATGGACTAGAAAGCCTGTTTGCCCAGATACCGAAGGTGCTCAATTACGTACAGGTATTGTGTATCTAAATGAATTAATTATTAAAACTAATGACATTATAACACTAGTTGGAAAGGAGAACAAATTAAGTAATAATGTTATACCTTTAAATATAGTTTCTCCTGAAAATATATTTTTTGTTGGCGATTTAGTGAAAATCGATTTTGAAGAAGTATTAATTCAAATTATTGATGTTTCAGAAAAAGCTGTAATTGGTGAAGTTATAACAGGTGGAATAATAAGAAGTAATAAGGGTATTAGTATCGATAGACAAATAGAATTGCCTTATTTCACAGAAAAGGATTTAGAAGTAATAAGGATTACCAATCGATTAAAAATAAAGACAATATTTTTGTCTTTTTGTTGTAACGGCGAAAGCATCAAACAACTTCGAAACTTTTTTAATTACAATATTAATATTATATCTAAAGTTGAAAGTCAATCTGGCCTAATCAATATAGATGAAATTTGTAAATATAGTGATGGAATATTAATTGACAGGGGAGATTTATCAAGAGATGTGGCTATAGAAAAAATTGCTTTCGCTCAATCATTTATTTTAGAAAAAGGTAAGTTTCATTGTACCCCTGTTTATACTGCAACAAATTTTCTTGAGAGCATGATTGAAAAGCCAAAGCCTACGCGTGCTGAAATAAATGATATTGTGAGCACGCTCACTAATGGAGGAAGTGGTATTGTTTTGGCTGCCGAAACTGCCATTGGTAAATATCCTGTTGATTGCGTTCGAATTGTATCTAGAATTATTAAGGAATTTGATAATCCAAAATATTTTTCAAATGGTATGTTTAATAACCAATCGGTTGATTATTTATTATCATTGTCGATGGATGGAATAATTAGACCCCATGGTGGCGGAGAATTAGTACAACAGAATATATCAAAAATAGATTTTAAGAAAATCAAATCACTTCCTAGTTTAAAAATAGACGAGAAAACCATTTCCGACATAGTGCAAATTTCAGAGGGTGTATATTCACCTTTGACTGGATTTATGAATACTGAAGAAATAAACTCAGTTTTATCCGATTATAAATTATTAACAGGTGAAACTTGGACATTACCTATTATTTTACAAATAACCCAAAGTGATGTTGCCAAATTACCCCAAAACGGAAACACTTTATTAATAGATTCAAAAAATGGTGAAGCCGTTGGTATTTTGGATATTCAATCAATCGAAAATATTAATTCAGAAAATTATATAAAGAACTGGTTTGGGACAAATGATGAAAATCACCCAGGGGTAAAAGAGATGATAAATAGGGGTAATTACATTGTGTCGGGTAAAACATTTCTTTTTACCAGTTATCGTCACCTAACCAAAAAGCACCATGAGTATTCCCCAAAACAAACAAGAGAAATATTCTATCATAATGGATGGTATAATATTGTTGGTTTTCACACAAGAAACATTCCACACGCTGGCCATGAATATATTCAAAAAAAGGCATTAGAATTATCAAATGCAGATGCAATTTTATTATCTCCAGTCACAGGATTAAAAAAATCTGGGGATTTTAGCTCTGAGGTAATAATTAATTGTTATCAAAAATTAATAAAAAGAGGGATTTATAAACCAAAAGGTGCATTATTAAGTGCATTTAATACATACTCAAGATATGCAGGTCCTAGGGAAGCTGTTTTTACTGCCATTTGTAGAAAAAATTTTGGTTGTAATAATTTTATCATAGGGAGAGATCATACAGGTGTGGGAGGCTTTTACCCAGCTGATGCATCCCAAAAAATATTTGATAGATTAGATTTAGGTATGGAAATATTAACATTTGATAATGCTTCTTATTGTACAGAACGGAAAAAAATTACTAATGATTTTAAGGATTCAAAGTACGATCACTCTCGTATAGAAATAAGTGCAACATCAATAAGAGATTACCTGCGAAAATCAGAAGAAATACCATCTTACCTAATTCGTTCTGAGCTTTTGGAATTTCTACAGGATATGTATAAAAATGAGCCTAAAAATATTTTTTGTGAGTAATTAAATTTTTTTTAAGTATATGAATTATAGTCCAATTATTATTATCTCTGTGTTTCGTTCGGGTTCAAATTTAATTAAAGATGTGCTATGTCATCTACCGGGGTTTGGAACTTGGCCAGCAGAGAATATTAATTTTATATGGAGACATGGTAATTCATTACGGGAAGATGATGAACTAGGTATTGCTGAAGCAAATAATAATGTTGTCAATTATATTCGGTTAGCTTTTAGTAAATTTGCTAAAAAGTCCGGGAATAAATATTTGGTTGAAAAAACTGAAGCAAACACACTACGTATTGGTTTTGTTAATAAAATATTTCCACATGCAAAATTTATTTTTGTTGTTAGAGACGGGAGAGATGCTATTGCATCCATGTTGAATAGGCGTAAACAACCATTAGATCTTACTTTTTTGCTAAAAAAAGCTCAATTTATTCCTGTGAGTGATATCCCAGTAGTTATATATAGATACATAAAAAATATAATCCGTCGATATTTTTTTAAGAGCAAAGGGAACTATTATTTAGGTCCAATTTATAAAGGTATGGAGAAAGAACTTAAAAATTATACTGAAGACGAAATTGTTGCATTACAGTGGGCCACATGTATTAAAAAAGCAAATGAAGATTTAAAAAAAATTGATAGTAATCGTGTGCATATTATTAAATATGAAGAATTTGTAAAAACCCCTTTTGAGGAAATAACAGCGCTATTTAAGTACGTAGACATTGATACAGATACCGAAGAATCTAAATCAATAATGAACAAAATATTATGTGCAGAAATGGGTAAGGAAACAGCTTCACCCGAGATGAAATTGGTTAAGGGCATATCAGATAAAAGTGTTGGCAGATGGAAAAAACAATTAGATACTAAAACAATTAATTTGATCACCCCTTTAATTGAAAAACCTATGAAAGAATTGGGCTATTTTTAAACCTTTGTGAATTAATATTATCTTCAGTAGCCGATATAATAAAACTAATTATTAGTAAAACAATGGATGTAAATACTTATTCATGCATTTAAAGCGTTTGCTTGATTTTTGTATTTCACTATTTGGGTTATTGTTTTTCAGCTGGCTTATTCTCATTACATGGTTCGTTGCATCAATAGCAACTAAATCGAATGGTTTCTTTATTCAAAAAAGAATAGGGAAAGATGGGAAGCTTTTTACGCTGATTAAAATAAAAACTATGAAACCACTCGATGGTATTAAAACAACGGTAACAACAAAAAATGATGTAAGAATCACACCGTTTGGTGAATTTCTTC